>PDWI01003240.1_pt1 | contig 23131 bp, 22 predicted proteins | sample 1430891 | NCBI WGS metagenome assembly PDWI01 (sample SAMN01162508, study PRJNA174530) | Oral metagenome, whole genome shotgun sequencing project. | biome: Marine environment; feature: Marine mammal; material: Swab sample of the gingival sulcus; isolation source: swab sample of gingival sulcus... | reverse complement strand
ACAGGGTTCAAGATGAAGGCAAATCTCGCCCAGAAAGAACCTGCGGCGTTGAAACAGTGGGAAAAAGAGGGGTTGTATAAAAAACTGCAGGAAGCAGCAGAGGGGAAGCCTCTGTATATTCTGCATGACGGCCCCCCTTATGCGAATGGAAATATTCATTTGGGAACGGCTTTTAACAAGGTGTTAAAGGATATTATTCTCCGTTCCCGTAGAATGGCGGGATTTAATGCTCCTTATATTCCGGGATGGGATTGTCATGGGCTGCCGATAGAGCACAATGTTGATAAGGAGTTGGGGGAGAAAAAAAAGACGATCCCTAAGCTCTCCAAGCGCAGCGCATGCCGTAAATATGCTGAAAAATGGATTAAGACGCAGAAGGAGCAGTTTAAGCGGCTTGGTGTCATTGGAGATTGGGATGCCCCTTACCTCACGTTAAACTACGATTATGAGGCAGCTATTGCCAGAGAGTTTAATAAATTTCTGCTTTCCGGTTCTGTTGTTCGCAATCGTAAACCTGTTTACTGGTGTTCTACCTGTACTACTGCGCTTGCAGAGGCAGAAGTTGAGTATCACGATCATGTCTCTCCTTCTATCTATGTAAAGTTTGAGGCTGATGATGATTTTTCTGATGTCCATTCATCGCTGGAAAAAGGGAAAACCTTCTTTGTCATCTGGACCACTACGCCCTGGACTTTACCGGCAAATCAGGGAGTTGTTCTTCACCCGGATTTCACTTATGCAGCAGTAAAGGTTGGAGAAGAGGTATGGGTGATCGCTGAAGAGCTGGTTGAAACGGTGATGCAGGAGATCGGAGTAGAAGAGTATAGCGTTGTCGGCACATTTGGTTCTGCCGGTTTTGAGAGGAGATGCTGCAAGCATCCCTTTATGGAGCGAACTTCTTTGCTTGTGCTTGCCGATTATGTTACTGCCGATGTTGGTACAGGTTGTGTGCATACTGCACCGGGGCATGGGGCAGATGACCATCTAACAGGGTTGAATTACGGTTTGGAGATTCTTTCACCGGTCAACAGCGAAGGTTTTTATACGGCAGAGGCGGGGAAATATAAAGGTGATCATGTTCCTGAAGTAAATACGAGGATTATTGCTGATCTGCAGGAGAGTGGGCATCTGGTCTATGAAACTCCCATCAACCACTCCTACCCTCATTGTTGGCGGTGTAAGCTGCCGGTAATGTATCGGGCAACTCCTCAGTGGTTTATCTCTATGGAAATAAATGATCTGCGGAAGAAGTCTCTTGAGCAGATCAAGCAGACAACCTGGACTCCGGCATGGGGTGAAAATCGTATCTACTCCATGGTGGAGAATCGTCCGGATTGGTGTATTTCCCGCCAGCGGAATTGGGGTGTGCCGTTGACGGTGATCTCTTGCAAAGAGTGTGGCAAGGTCGTAAAAAATGAGGAAGTTGTGGCCAAAATTGATGCGCTCTTCAAAAAAGAAGGTGCTGATGCCTGGTTTGCTCATGATGTTGCCGATTTTCTGCCGGAGGATGGCTGCGTCTGTTCCTGCGGCTGTTCCGAATTTGAAAAGGAAGAGGATATCCTTGATGTGTGGTTCGACTCAGGGGTAAGCCATGCTGCCGTACTTGAGTTGCGTGAGGAGTTACGATCTCCGGCGGATCTCTATCTTGAGGGGAGTGATCAGCATCGCGGCTGGTTTCACAGTTCGTTGCTGACGTCTGTCGGTACTCGTGGTGTTGCTCCTTATGAGGGTGTGTTAACCCATGGTTATGTGGTGGACGGTGAAGGCAAAAAAATGTCCAAGTCTGTGGGCAATGTTGTGGTACCGTCTGAGGTTATTGAAAAATATGGTGCTGAAATATTACGGCTTTGGGTTTCCAGTGAGGATTATACCGGGGATGTAAAGGTTTCTGATGCTATTTTGAAACAGGTCTCCGATTCGTATCGCAAGATTCGTAATACTATCCGCTATTTTCTTGGTAATTTGAGCGACTTTGATGTGAAAAAGAGTAGTGTCGCCTATGAGAATTTACCGGAAATAGACCGCTGGGCGTTGGCAAAGTTTGAAGAGTTACGCAAAAAAGTAGCAAAGGCGTATGAGACCTATGAGTTTCACTCTATCTATCAGAATATCAATTACTTCTGTGGAACGACTATGAGTTCTTTCTATCTTGATATTCTGAAAGACAGGCTCTATACGGCCGCACCGGATTCTTCTGCCAGACGGGCAGCACAAACGGTACTGCATGAGATTATTACTGGTTTGCTGCAGCTTATTTCCCCCATTTTATGCTTTACTGCGGCTGAGGCATGGGATTGCCTTTATGCGCGTGATGAGGCTTCTCCTCTTGAGACTTCTATCTTTTTTAGTGAGTTCCCCAAGGGGGGAGAGATTGCTCTTGATGAGGAGATGATGAAGAAGTGGGAGCGATTGTTACTTATTCGTTCTGAAATCACAAAGGCTCTTGAAATAGCCCGCCGCGAGAAAGTGATTGGGCATTCTCTGGAAGCAGAAGTGTTGTTGGAAGCAAAAGGAGATACACTAGATTTTCTCCGGGCTGAATGGCAGACAGTAAAAGAGATTTCCATAATTTCTGAGCTGAAATTTATGGAGAAAGAGACCGCAGATGTCGTTTTTGCCAGTGAAGAGCTCCCAGGATTTACCGTTGCGGTGAAGCCTGCCAGTGGAGAAAAATGCGAGCGGTGCTGGATTCGTTCCGAGACGGTGGGTGAAAACCGCGTTCACGCGCAACTTTGTTCGCGTTGTTCTACTGTTATTGCGGAGATGGGACTGTAGTGTGGTACTCTTTTGTTGTTCTTGTTGTTGTTATACTCGATCAACTCTCCAAAGCAGTTGTTATTGAGAATTTCAGACTCTACGAGGTAAAGGCAGTTGTTCCCGGATTTTTTAACTTGGTATATGTAAAGAATCCGGGGGCTGCGTTCTCCTTTCTGGCGGATGTGGATTCTCCCTGGAGACACTATTTTTTTATTGCTGTCAGTGTGGTAGCGTTGGCGGGGTTAACCTATTATTATTTTCGCTGGCGGGAAGAGATAGGTGAGAAAAAAACGGCTTTGGCACTTGGTCTGTTGGCTGGCGGGGCTGTGGGGAATCTTATTGACCGCGTTCGATTGGGGGCAGTAACAGATTTTCTTGATGTGTACTACGGCTCCTGGCATTGGCCCGCATTTAATGTCGCTGATTCTGCGATCTGTGTGGGGGCTGTCTTGTTAGTAATATTTAATAGTTGTTGTTTAAAAAAGAGCAAAATAGAAAGAGTATAGAGATATGAAATTAGCAATACTTTTCCCTGGTCAGGGGTCTCAATTTTTGGGTATGGCGAGGGAGTTTCGGGAAACTTCGGCTGCGTGTGCAGAAATTATGGCAAATGCGGAGGAGGTGTGCGGCAGGCCGCTTGCCCGGCTGAGTGATGAAGGTCCTATGGAGGAGTTGATTCCCGCTGATATTGTTCAGCCGGCAATCACCGTTGCAAACCTTGTCTGCTGGCAGGCTTTTCGCGAGGCTGTTGGCGGGCGGATGGCTATTTCTGCTTTTGCCGGACATAGTCTTGGGGAATACTCCGCTTTATATGCGAGTGGTGCCATTACCGCCCGTGATGCTTTGCGGCTGGTAACTCGCCGTGGGGAGTTGATGGGCCGTGAAGGGGAAAAAAATCCGGGAGGAATGCGCGCTGTTCTTGGGCTGCCCATAGATAAAATTGATGAAATTCTAGGAGAGTATGATGGCGCAGGTGTTGTTGTTGCGGCGAATCATAACGCTCCGGAGCAGACGGTTATCTCCGGCTCCATGGAGGGTTTGGACGGTGTAAATGATATGTTGGTTGATGCTGGAGCCAAGGTCGTTCCGCTTAATGTCAGTGTGGCTAATCATAGCCCGCTGGTTGCTGGAGCTATTCCCGATTTTACCATGTTGCTGCAAGAGATCGAATTTGCCATCCCTCTTATTCCTGTCTACTTTAACGTTTCGGCACAGAAAGAGTATAATCCTGTGCGGATGAAAGAGATGATGTCCCGGCAAATTACATCCAAAGTTCGTTGGTGTGAGATTATCACCCGCATGCTGGCAGAAGGTGTTGATACCTTTATTGAAGTGGGGCCCAAACCTGTTTTGAAGGGAATGATGAAAAAGATTGTTCCCCGAGGAATAAAGGTAACTTCTCTTCAATTTGATTCGCCGGAAGGGCTCGAAAAGGTTGTTAAAAAACTTGAGTTGTAACAGGTTGGAATTTTTCGTGGAGAGTTTGTGTATAAAGAAGCGCTTGAACAGATAGCAGGCGGAGATGAACTCTCTTTTGATGCGGCCATGGAGCTTGCTCTTGCTGCAAGAGAGCGGGACGATAACTTTTATCAGTTATTGGCAGCAGCTGATGAGTTGCGCAGCAGGCTGCATGGTTCCTCCTTTGATCTCTGTTCCATTGTTAATGCCCGTTCCGGTAAGTGTAGTGAAAATTGTAAATTTTGCGCACAGTCTGCACATTACAATGTGGGGGTGGAGAGTTACGATGTCGTTGATGCGGATACGGTTTCCAGCTTAGCGTATGAAAATGAGATGTTTGGGGTAAAGCGTTTTTCTCTGGTTACTGCCGGGCATCATGTGAGCAGAGAAGATTTACAGCAGCACTTTGCCCCGCTCTTTGCTCTGCTGCGGCAGCGTACGTCAATGTCGCTTTGTGCTTCTATGGGATTTTTAACCAGGGAGCGGGCGGCTCTGCTTTTTTCCATGGGGGTCCGCCGTTATCATTGTAACCTTGAAGCGTGCAAAGGGTATTTTCCCAAGGTCTGTACAACGCATAGCTGGGAAGAAAAGGTCGAGACCCTTTCTATTGCTCGTAATGCCGGAATGGAGCTCTGTTCAGGTGGAATTTTAGGAATAGGAGAGAGCTTTCGTCAGCGGCTTGAGCTTGCCTTTGAGTTAAGGGCGTTGGGGGTCAACTCTGTTCCGATTAATATCCTGATGCCGATAAAAAATACCCCTTTTGCCTCACTTGAGGCTATTTCGGTAAAAGATGCGCTTATCGCTATTGCTATGTTCAGGTTTATTCTTCCCCAAGCTGTCATTCGTATTGCGGGAGGGCGAAACCATTTTGCTAACGAACAGGACCGTCTGTTTACTTCCGGCATTAATGGCGCCATTGTTGGTAACTATCTCACAACTTCTGGCAATGGGTTGATTGACGATCTTAAGCGGTTGTTGTCGCTTGGTTTTGATATCAGGGGGTGATCATGGATACTGCTGCCTTGCTTGATTTTGATAAAAAATATATCTGGCACCCTTATACCTCTCTTTCTCGCCCCTTGCCTGTTTATCCGGTGGCCGGAGCAGAAGGAGTGAATATTATCCTTGAGGATGGTAACAGGCTGATTGATGGTATGGCGTCATGGTGGTCTGTTATTCATGGGTATAACCATCCGGAGTTAAACCGTGCAATAAAAGAGCAGGTTGACAGTTTTTCCCATGTGATGTTTGGCGGGTTAACCCATGAGCCGGCGGTAGAGCTTTGCCGCAGACTTGTTGCGCTCACTCCCGATGGACTGGAAAAAGTTTTTTTGTGCGATTCTGGTTCAATCAGCGTAGAAGTAGCTATGAAAATGGCTATTCAGTATTGGTATGGCTTGGGGAAAGCGCAGAAAAAAAAGTTTTTGACCATACGTAACGGCTACCATGGAGATGCCTTTCATGCGATGTCTGTTTGTGATCCGGACAGTGGTATGCACTCGCTGTATAGTGGTGTTCTGCCCCAGTATTTTTTTGCCGATTGCCCGAAAATTCCCTTTGATAGTCAGTGGGATGAGAATGATATCGTCTCCTTTGTCCGCTTGATTGCCGATAATGCGGATTCACTCTGTGCTGTAATTTTGGAGCCCATCGTACAGGGAGCGGGGGGTATGCGTTTTTACCACCCCAGCTATCTGCAGGCAGTTCGGAAATTATGCAATGAGTATGATGTGCTGCTGATTGCCGATGAGATTGCTACCGGATTTGGCCGCAGCGGCAAGTTATTTGCTTGTGAGCATGCCGGAATACTTCCCGATATATTGTGCCTTGGTAAAGCCCTTACCGGCGGCTATATGACTCTTGCAGCAACTCTTGTCTCAAGTGAAATTGCAGCAGGGATTTGTCGCGAGGGGGATGGTTTGCCGGGGGTTTTTATGCATGGGCCTACCTTTATGGGTAATGCACTGGCTTGTGCTGTTGCCTGTCGTTCTCTTGATCTGCTTGCGGAAAGCGGCTGGCAGAAGAATGTTTCCCGCATAGAACGTGGATTGCAAGCAGGATTGGCACCATGCAGAGAGGTGGAGAGTGTCCAGGATGTTCGGGTTTTGGGTGCTATTGGGGTGGTGGAAATGAAAAAACCGGTGGATATGGCAGCTCTTCAACAAAAATTTGTTGCAAGAGGGGTCTGGGTACGTCCTTTCGGAAAGCTTATTTATGTGATGCCTCCCTATATTATTTCTGATATGGAGCTGGAAATTCTTACCCGCGCAATCGGTGCAGTCGTTGCTGAGGTGCAGTGATGAATGAGCTTGAGCGGGGCTGTAAAAAGGCACTTGCCGAGCTGAATGATATGGGGCGGTTGCGAAAGCTTTGTCCGCTTGATTGGCTGGGCGGGAGGAACGGCTCTGTATCCTTATTGGGTGATGAGATTGAGCTGCTTAATCTCAGTTCCAATGATTATTTGGGACTTACGGGAAAAAGGGAGCTGGTTGAACAGTTCTATCGTCAATATACCGGTGATACAGCGGCAGGAACACCCATGTTTGGAAGTACTTCCAGCCGTCTTCTGGCCGGAGATAGTAGTGTTGCGCATCAACTGGAAAAAGAGCTTGCTGCGAGCTATGGAGCTGAAGCGGCCTTACTTTTTAATTCCGGCTATCATATCAATATTGGTATCTTGCCGGCTCTTTATGGCAGACGGGATCTGATCCTTGCGGATAAGCTCAATCATGCATCTATTGTTGATGGCTGCAGGCTTTCTCTTGCTGTTACCAAAAGGTATCACCATCTTGATTATGATCATCTGCGTTGGCTGCTTGAAAAAAATCGAAGTTCTGCCAGGCGGGCGGTTATTGTCAGTGAATCCGTTTTCAGTATGGATGGTGATGTTGCTGATCTTGACAGGCTTGTGCGGTTGAAAAAAGAGTTTGGAGCAGAGCTCTATCTTGATGAGGCGCATGGTTTCGGCCTTTATGGTAAGCGGGGACTGGGTAAGGCGGAACAGACCGGTTTTCTTAAAGATATTGACTATCTAGTGGCAGTCTTCGGTAAGGCAATGGCTTCTCAGGGTTCTTTTGTCATTTGCAATGAGGTTATTCGGCATTATCTGATCAATTCAGCACGTTCTTTGATTTTTACTACAGCACTTCCTCCCATCGTCATTGCCTGGAATCTCTTTATTTTTCGCTATATGCAGGAAATTGGTGATAAAAGGGATTCGCTTACCATACTTGCCAACCAACTCCGAGGAGCCTTGCGGGAGCAGGGGCTGCAAACTGGTGGTACGACCAATATTGTACCGGTAATCATTGGTGATGATGCACTCACCCGCGAACTGGCAGAACGAATGCGTTTATCAGGTTTTTTTATTTTGCCTATTCGTCCGCCGACTGTTCCTGCGGGGAGCAGTCGTTTTCGTCTCTCGGTAACAGCAGAAATGAGTTGGGCTGATCTCAGGGAGCTTCCTGCTGTTATTGCCCGGGAACGTTCTCTTTTGTGTAGTGAAAATTGATGAGATGGCAATGGCTGCATAGGGCAGGGAAGGGGAAACTGCTTGTTTTTTGTAATGGTTGGGGAATGGACGGAGAGGTTGTTTCCCACCTATTACCGGGAGATTTTGATGTCCTGATGCTGTTTGATTATTCCGCACTGGCGTTACCCGGTGCGGTTGAAGAGGCACTGGCGGTGGCTTCCTGCCGTTATCTGTTTGGTTGGTCAATGGGGGTCTGGATTGGCAGCCGGCTTCTTTCCGGATATCACTTTACACGTGCCGTTGCCTGTAATGGAACTCTTTGTCCGATAGATAAAAAATTTGGTATTTCTCCTGCGGTTTTTCAGATAACTCTGGAAAATTTTGATGAAAAACATCGTATGGATTTTTATAAAGGAATGTGCAGTAGAGATGTTTTTCCTCGTTTTCTGCACTCTCCCCCGAAACGACAGCTTATAAATCAAAGGGAGGAACTTTCCTTTTTTTGGGGGATGCGGCAAGAGCTAGAGATTGTTCCAGATACGGTCTTACCTTGGGAAAAAGTGATCGTTGCTCGTAGAGATATGATTATGCCGACTAGAAGTCAACGGCTATTCTGGAAAGGGAGGCTGCCGGTGGTGGAGATTGATGGAGGGCATTATCCCTTTGCCAACTGGGAGTATTGGTCGGATTGTCTCGCTTTGTGAATGTTCTTTGTGTAGTTTATAACGATGAGAGATAAAAAAGTATATCTCCCGGCAGGAGAGAACAGAGATCTGGTTGTTGATAAGGAGCGGGTTGCCCGCACTTTTTCTGCAAGCATTGATACTTATGAGCGATGTGCTACGGTGCAGACGATGTTGGCAGATTGTCTTGTTCAGCAAATTGTTGACTATGGAACAGAGTTTCGGTCGGGGTTGGAAATTGGTTGTGGTACCGGTTATCTGGGAAGGGAACTTGCCGCAAGGATTGCCTTTGACTCATTTTACTTAAATGATCTCTCCCCTGAGCTTTGCAGGTATGCGGTAGAGCGTTTTGCAGATCGCTGCCCGGCAAGGATCCTCGCTGGAGATATTGAGGTGTTGGACTTGCCGCCGTCTCTTGATCTTGTTGTTTCCTCATCAACGTTTCAGTGGTTGGAAGATCTGGAGAGACTTTTTATAAAGATTGCTGCCGTGCTTGAAAAAGAGGGGCTTTTTGCCTTTTCTCTATTCGGCAGAGGTACAATGGCAGAAATCGCGGCCCTATCTGGAAGAAGTTTGAACTATACCGATTTTATAGCTGTTTCGCAGTTGTTGAGTAGATATTTCTCGGTAGTGTGGGAGAAGAGTGTGGAGCATACTCTTTTTTTCCCGTCAGTACTTGCTGTTTTTAAACATATTCGTAATACGGGGGTCGGTGGTTTGGGGCAGACTCGCTGGACACGGGCAGGGCTTAAAATATTCGAAAAAGAGTACCGTCGCCAATTTGGCACGGAAAAAGGGTTACCTGTTTCGTATTGTGCGTATATCTTTCTGGCAACGAGTAAAAAATAGAAGGCAGTTATGGATAAAAAACAGGTCTTTGCTGTTTCCGGTATTGATACTGATATTGGGAAAACTATTGCCACTGGCGTTCTTGCCTATTCCTTACGGGAGCAAGGATGTAATGTCTTTACCCAGAAGATGGTGCAGACAGGATGTGTTGATATTAGCGAAGATATCCTTGTTCACCGTCAGCTCATGGGAATCGCTCCTACAGAGGAGGATCAGTGCTGCTTAAGTTGTCCTTATCTTTTTCCTACTCCTTGTTCTCCGCATCTGGCGGCAAAACTGGCAGGAGAGAGTATTGATCCAATGAAGATTGCTGCGGCAACGGATGCACTGTTGAAGCGTTATGATCTCCTTCTGCTTGAAGGGGCCGGTGGTCTCTTTGTTCCTCTTACCCTGAAATATACGTTTCTTGATTACCTGCAGGAATATGAGCTTCCTGTTATACTGGTGAGTTCTCCCCGGCTTGGTTCTATTAACCATACCTTAAGTGCATTGGAGGTACTACAGTGCCGTCAGATTCGGCTTGCTGCGATAATCTATAATTTGCACGGTTTTACGGAGGAGATGGAAAAGAGCAGCGATGTTTATGCAATGGTTACCGATAGTCGTAAGGTGATGGTTCATTATCTGGAAAAATTGTATATAGATGCAGAGGTTATAGATCTCTGTTCTCCGCCGCAGTTTGATAGGGAGTTTCATGCGTCAGTGGGGCAAATGTTGTCTCGGTTTCTATCTTAATAAAATTATAAAAGCGGATATTTCGAATATATAGTGCAAAATACGGAGGAAATATTGTGCGTGTTTCTGTTGTTATCCCCCTGCTGAATGAAGAAGAGAGTCTGCCTCTGCTTTATAAGGAACTTGATGACGTTTTTCGTGCGGTTGATGAGAGTTATGAGCTGATCTTTATCAATGACGGCAGCACCGATTCCAGCCAGGAAGTTCTTGCAGGGCTTCACCAAAATGATGAGCATGTTGTCGTTATTAATTTCCGCAAAAATTTTGGTCAGACAGCGGCAATGGCAGCAGGCTTTGATTATGCCCAGGGAGATATTATCATCGCCATGGATGCTGATTTGCAAAATGATCCACGGGATATCCCCAGACTGATTGCAAAAATAGATGAAGGATACGATGTGGTTACCGGCTGGCGATATGATCGTAAGGATACCTTTATCAATCGACGTTTGCCGTCAATTATCGCCAATAAGCTGATTTCCAAAACGACGGGTGTTGATTTACATGATTATGGCTGCACCTTGAAGGCCTTTCGCCGCGAGGTGATAAAGAATGTGCACCTCTATGGTGAGATGCACCGCTTTATCCCGGCTCTTGCCAGTGGAGTGGGAATGAAATTTACCGAAATTAAGGTGAATCACCGTGCGAGACAGTTTGGCACTACCAAGTATGGTATTTCCAGAACAATACGGGTTGTGCTTGATCTCCTTACGGTGAAATTTTTACTTAGTTACTCAACAAGACCAATTCATATTTTCGGCTCTATGGGGCTTGTCTCTGGTGGTTTTGGTTTTTTACTGGCTCTGATTATGACCATTCAGCGACAATTTTTTGGTGTTGCCCTTTCTGGGCGTCCTCTTCTGTTGCTGGCTATTTTATTAATTATTCTTGGCTTTCAATTTATCTCCATGGGACTTATCGCTGAATTGCAGGCGCGAACCTATCATGAGTCGCAAAACAAGCCCATTTATCATGTAAAAAATGTATTGCGCCGCAAAACGCAGGATAATGAAAGAAGCGTATGAGTGTAATTGCTGACGGGCAGCCGGAGATTGAGATTATCATTCCTAACTGGAATGGAGAAACTCTTCTCCGTTACTGTCTTAACTCCTTGAAAAAGCAGGATTATCCGCATTTTCAGATAACCGTAGTTGATAACGGCTCTACTGATAACTCTCTTGGTATGTTGGCGCGTGATTATCCTTCGGTTCGAGTGCTTTCTTTTGCTGAAAATAGAGGCTTTAGTGTAGCGGTAAATGCTGGTTTGCGTAAAGCTCGTTGTAAGTGGGTTTTACTGCTTAATAACGATATGGAAGTTGCCGCCGACTGTCTTTCCAGATTGGCCGAGGGGATTATTCGTTATCCGGATTACGACTTTTTTGCTTTGAAAATGTATAACTATCACCAGCGGGATCTTCTTGATGGGGCAGGGGATGCCTTCTTGCGGGGAGGTGCCGGATATCGTCTTGGCACCATGGAGCAGGACGGCGAGCGGTATAGTTTTGATCGTCCGTGTTTTGGGGCTTGTGCAGGTGCAGGGCTGTATCACCATCGTCTTTTTGAGCGAATTGGCTATTTTGATGAAGATTTTTTTGCTTATCTTGAAGATGGAGATGTTAATGTCCGTGCGGCTATGGCTGAGATGAAATGTATGTTTTTGGCCGCTGCCAAGGTGTATCATATTGGTTCTGCAACAACAGATGCCAAATATGGCTCAAAATTTAATGAATTTACTTTGCGGCTTTCCACCAGAAACTCCATAAATCTGCTGGTGAAAAATTATCCCACGCTGCTTTTTCTCCGTTTTTTGCCAACGATTTGTATCTATCAGTTTTTCTGGTTCCTTTTCTGTGTAAAAAAAAGGCAGCTTCGTCCATGGTGGCAGGGTATGTATGAGGCATTTTCTTTTTCTTCCCTCTCTCTTTTTTATGGTAAGCACCGTATGGCATTGGCAGAGAAAAGCTGGCGGCAGATCTGGCGCCTGGGGGATCGTATCTGTGCTGCAGAAAGGGAGGCAGTTCTCTCTATTATGGCTCGTCGAAAAGCTGCAGGAAAAAATAATCTGTTGTTAAAGCTCTATCTTTTTCTTTGTTAAAATTGGGGGTGTAAAAAGAATGTATCTTGAGACAATTATTCCGATACTCCAGTTGGCAATTGGCCCTGTAATTGTAATTTCCGGGGTTGGTCTGTTGCTTCTCTCCATTACGAACCGTTTTGGACGGGTTATTGATCGGTCAAGATTGTTGGCTGAAAATGAAAATGAGTCCCTACATAGCAAATATCATATTAGAGAACAGCTCGCTATTATGATGAAACGGGCATATTTACTCAGAGCAGCGATTGCTTGTGTGTCTATCTGTCTGTTACTTGATGCGATTCTTATTATTACCCTGTTTCTCTCTGGTCTCACCGGGGTTGGAGGAACATATATCGTTGTGGCTCTTTTTATCGGCTGTATGGTATCGCTTATTGCTGGCTTACTCTTTTTTATTCTGGATATAAATGTTTCTCTCTCTGCCTTGCGTCTGGAAACAGATATTTTTTGAGAAGTAAAAGAAATTTTGTAGATTATCATGGCAGATAAGAGAAAGAGGGGGGCTGTTCATGTCATTGTTGTAACGCATAATTCAGAGCAGGTGCTGGCTTTGTGCCTTGCTTCTCTTGCGGAACAGACTCTTCCTCCCGCCTCCTGCATTGTGGTGGATAGTGGTTCTGATAACCCTGACCGGCACAGGGAAATTTGCCGGAAAAGTAAGGTGGTGAGTCAATTTCTCATCGAGCAAAATATTGGTTTTGCGGCGGCAAATAATCGAGGATTCTCCTGTGTATTACAAGAGACTGCAGAAGATATTGTGCTTTTTCTCAATCCCGATTGTTTCCCGGAAAAAGAGAGTTTTGAGAAAATTACGCATCTGTTTACGCAAAATCCTCGTGCAGGGGCGATTGGTGGTACTTTGTTGGGGTATGATTTGGGAGGGTTGCGTCCGTCGGGGTTGGTTGATTCCACTGGTATCTTCCGCCGCTGGTATGGCCGCTGGTATGACCGGGATCAGGGGCAGAGTTGGCAGCAGCGGCAGAGTGAGCAGCCGCCTGCCCTTTGCGGTGCAATGATGGCCTGCCGTTATAAGGCTTTGCTTCAGCTTGATATGGGAAGGCGCGTCTTTGATGAGCGTTTTTTTCTTTATAAGGAGGATATTGAGCTCTCTCACAATCTTGTACGGCATGGATGGCAATTATGGTATTTTCCGCAGATTCAGGCATATCATTGTCGAGGCTGGTCTCAAAGACGCTCTGAGATGCCCTATAATCTGCGATTGATGGCGGCCGAGAATGAGATCCGGCTTTATGATAAATATCCGTCACCATATATTTTATGGGCTGTTGTCAAGTATTTGCTGGTTAGATTCTTTCGGGTATAGGTGTGAAAATGGTTGAAAAACGTCTGTCTGTACTCATACCGGTATGTAATGGAGAGAAGTTCCTTCCTCAGCTCTTCGTAGCTCTTGCCAGGCAGAGTGTGCAGCCGTTGGAGGTTATTGTTGCTGATTCGCAGTCCACTGATAAGAGCGTGGAAATTTGCAGGGCATATGGTGCACGGGTTGTTTCGATTGAACGGAAGCATTTTGACCATGGAGCAACCAGAAATATGCTGGCCGAGCAGGCAGGTGGAGATATTCTCGTATACTGCACTCAAGACGCAGTGCTTGCAGCAGAAGATTCCCTGCAAAAATTACGAGATGCACTGACTGCTGAAGATATTGCCTGTGTCTATGGCCGTCAGTTGCCGGCAGAGGGGGCAACGCTCCAGGCGGCACTACTTCGCTCCTTTAATTACCCTGATACCTCAGAGGTTCGAGAATATAAGGATCTCCTTCGCTATGGTTTGAAAACTATTTTTATTTCCAATTCTTATGCGGCATATAAAAAAGATGTGTTTATAGCAAATGGCGGTTTTCAGGGGGGACTGATCTTTGGTGAAGACACTTGTTTCCTGGGAAGGCTGCTTGCTGCTGAATATAAGGTTGCGTATTGTGCCGAAGCAACGATTTTCCATAGCCATAATTACAGTTTAATAGAAGAGTTTCGCCGCTCCTTTGATATTGGGGTGTTGCACGGTACTGAAAAGTGGCTGCTTGAAACCTATGGCGGGGCCGCCGGCATTGGCGGCAAGTTTGTCCGCTTTATGCTGCGGTGTATCCTGGATGCAGGGCAATATTCTCTGCTTGCTGATTGGTTTATCCGTAATGGTGTGAAATTTTTGGGATACAGAGCGGGGAGAAGATATCGATTTTTTCCCAAAAAGATATGCACCTTCTGCAGTATGAACCGTCTGTGGTGGAAACAGCATTAATCCTTCACATAATTTTCTCTATAAAGAATTATGATATCAATAAATTTAAGAGAGCAGAGCTCTCTTATTGCAAAATTACTTCATATTTTTGATTGCTTACTGGTTGTTGGGTATCTCTGGGGGCTGGTATACTGGTTTGATATTCCATGGAGTATCTACTATACAAGACTGGCAGTAATAACAGGTGTTTCATCCTTTATTGCCTTCCAGTCCTACCAATTATACCGATCATGGCGGGGGTGGAAATTTTTTCTTGAATTTATTGTTATTTTTAAGGCGTGGGGAACTGTTATTGGGTTATTGCTGTTCTATTTTTTCCTCTTTAAAATTTCGCACGCCTATTCACGTATGGTTTTTCTTATCTGGTCATTTTCAACCCCATTTCTTCTCTTTCTTTTACACACTGGTGCGAGAAAACTACTGCGTTTTTTCCGTAAAAAAGGGAAAAATGTGCGCAGGGCGGTTATTGTTGGTGCCGGTGATCTGGGGAAAAATCTCCTGGCGGAAGTGGAAGCCATGCCATGGACAGGTATTGATGTTGTCGGCTTTTTTGACGATAAAACCGTAAACGAGGTTACGGATGGTGCCGATCTGTTTACCATTAAAAATAAGCCTTTTCTGGGGACAACTGATAATATTGTTGAATACTTAAAAGATCATCCGATTGATTATATCTATATTGCCCTGCCTATGCGGGCAGAGCAGAAAATTTTCAGAATTTTAAGGGACTGCCGTTCCCTTGGTGCTCGAATCTATCTTATCCCGGATCTGCATCTTTACGGGCTGCATCATGCCGAGGTGCAATCTTTAGGTGATTTGTTGATTTTAAATTTTAATCCGCATACCGAATGGAAGCGCAGTTTTGATGTTATTTTTTCGCTGCTGGTTATTCTCTGTTCCCTGCCTTTTACCTTGTTGATTGCTGTTTTGATAAAATTGAGCGATGGCGGTCCTGTTTTCTTCAAGCATAAGCGGATTACAGTTACTGGTAAAACATTTAATTGTTTGAAGTTTCGCTCAATGAGGGTTGGAGCAGACAAGATGCTGAAGACAATTCTGGCAGAAAATCCTGAAATGAGGGCTGAATGGGAGGCAACCTTTAAATTAAAGAATGATCCCAGAGTAACAGCCATTGGCCGTTTCTTGCGTAAAACAAGTCTTGATGAGTTGCCTCAATTTATCAATGTGTTAAAAGGGGAGATGAGTGTGGTAGGTGCTCGGCCCGTTGTGGCCGATGAATTGGAGGATTTTTATAAGGACAGTGCAGGGCTGTATTGTTCTGCTAAGCCGGGGATTACCGGCCCCTGGCAAGTCGGGCGGCGTTCGAATGTCGATGATTACCAGGAGCGGGTAGAGATGGATGACTGGTATATTTTGAACTTCTCTCTCTGGACTGATATCAAGATTATTGTGAAAACCGTTTTACGGATGTTTACCGGAAAAGGGGCATATTAATGAGTGTTGCGGGGAAAAATATCGTAGTAGGTGTTTGCGGTTCTGTCGCGGCGTTTAAGGTGGCGGGATGGGTAAGTGCCCTTGCCCAGAAAGAGGCTTTAGTCGATGTGATACTGACTTCTGCAGCAAAAGAATTTATCACTCCCTTGACTTTTTCTTCTCTCTCCGGGCGCAAGGTTTTTGAGAGCATGTTTGCAGCTGAAGGGGGGGGTGATGCAGGCATGCCGCATATAGATCTGGGCAGTAATGCAGACCTGTTGATGATTGCTCCGGCAACGGCAAATACTATTGCTGGACTTGCAGCGGGTATGGCCGATGATCTCCTTGCAACGACTGCTTTGGTGGCACGTTGCCCAAAACTGATCTTTCCCGCGATGAATCCCCGTATGTATACTCATCCGATAACACAGCAAAATATAGAGCGGCTGCAGCAAACTGGATGGCATGTTGTTGCTCCTGTATGTGGGCGAATGGCATGCAGAGACACCGGGCAGGGACGACTGGTTGATTGGCTGCAGGCGAAAGAGGAACTTTTACGTGCGCTTACTCCGCAGGATCTTGCCGGAAAGAAGGTCCTTATAACTGCAGGCCCAACGAGAGAGGCTATTGATCCTGCCCGTTTTTTGAGTAATCGCTCTTCTGGTAAGATGGGATATGCCTTGGCCAAAATTGCTGCCCGCAGGGGAGCAGAAGTGACGCTTGTCAGCGGCCCATCTTCTCAGCCGTCACCTGCTTTAGTGGATAGGGTGAAGGTTGAATCTGCAGCAGAGATGTTTGATGCGGTTATGGAGCAGGCGCCATCTTGTGATATTATTGTCAAGTCGGCAGCAGTTTCTGATTATCGTCCGCAGAAAATTTCGCCCCATAAGATGAAAAAGGAGGAGATTGATTCTACTCTAAAGCTTGTCCGTAACCCCGATATTCTCTTTACTCTGGGGCAGCGAAAAAGAGAGGGGCAGCTTCTTGTCGGTTTTGCCGCAGAGAGCAGGACTCTTGAGGAAGAAGGAAAACGTAAATTAGTAAAGAAAAATCTCGATTTGATTGTGGTAAATAATATCTGTTCTTCTCAGGCCGGTTTTGAAACGGATACGAATGAAGTCCTTTTACTCGATAGGAATGGAGGCAATAGGGTTTTACCGCTTCTCTCAAAAGAGGAGACAGCGCGGCGGATTTTCGATCATATCGTCTCTTTTCTTTCTTGAAATAGAATGGTAGAAAGGAGACAATGGTGGAAAAAATCTTTGGCGACTTTTTCTCTCTCAGGTTTTTTCTATCTGTTATTGTTGAAGGTTCGGGGCAAGGAGATTATAACTTGCGGGAGTTGCCGTGCCTGTGGGCGTTGCTGCCGTAGAATTTCCTTACATGATGGGCACCAGTGGCTGCGCAGGAAGGAGGATTTTGTTCGTCTGCTGGAAGTGCAGCCGGAGTACGGCCGGTTTTCAATTGTTGAGACTGATAAGCAGGGTTTTCTTGTTTTTAGCTGCTCGTTGATCACTCCGTCTGGTTTGTGCGGTGATTACGAAAATCGCTTGCCTCTTTGCCGTAATTTCCCAGAAAAATCACTGCCTTTTTGTGGAGGATCTCTCCCCTCTGGTTGCGGCTACTCCTTTCGGGAGGTTACCCCTTTTGCCAAAGTTCTGCAAAAGGAGCTGTTGCAGCAGCATAAAGAGTGAAGACATCTCGCCGATTTTTACTTTGATATTTTATCGTATTCCTGATAGCAATATTGTTTTTTCCTTAGAAAAAGGAATATATTTATTATGTTTAGCCCCTGTTAAAAGGAGATTTTTATGTCATCACAGCGTCAATGGGAAACAGTTAAAGAGTATAAGGATATATTTTTCGATTATTTTGAGGGGATTGGCAAGATTACCATCAATCGGGAGCATTGCCGTAATGCCTTTCGTCCGACCACCGTTAACGAAATGAGTGATGCCTTGCGGATCTGCCGGGAAGATCAGCGTATTAATGTTATTGTGCTGACCGGTGCCGGGGATAAGGCGTTCTGTGCCGGCGGTGATCAAAAGGTTAAGGGCGTGGGGGGATATGTTGATGAAAACGGTATCCCGCGGCTGAATATCCTCGAAGTGCAAAAGCAGATTCGCTCTATGCCTAAACCGGTCATTGCCATGGTAAACGGCTTTGCCATTGGCGGCGGTCATGTGCTGCATGTGGTGTGCGATATCTCCATTGCCAGTGAAAATGCTATCTTTGGTCAAACCGGGCCGAAAGTAGGCAGTTTTGATGCCGGATTGGGCTCTTCTTATCTGGCAAGTATTGTTGGTCAGAAAAAGGCGCGGGAAATCTGGTTTATGTGCCGGCAATATTCAGCGGCAGAGGCTCTGGAGATGGGGCTGGTAAATAAGGTTGTCCCCTTTGATGAGCTGGAAGATGAGGTCGTACGATGGGCGCAAAAAATGCAGGAACATAGCCCGCTTGCCCTGCGGATGTTAAAAATGGGTATGAATGCTGAGCTTGATGGTCAGCTTGGTCTGCAGGAATTTGCCGGAAATGCAACGCTGCTCTACTATCTTACCGAAGAAGCTCAGGAGGGGAAGCACGCTTTTCTTGAGAAAAGAAAGCCGGATTTTGATCAGTTTCCCAAGTTCCCATAATCTGCCGATAGCTGGAGATGAAAGCACAATATATGGAGTATCTGCTGCAGTTTTCCCGGCAGGCAAAAACCTCACGCGAGACGCTTCTGCAGCGTCCCGTCTGGTACTTGTTTCTTGAGGAAAATGGAGTAAGGGGGGTTGGAGAGTGTGCCCCCCTTGCCGGGTTGAGCAAGGAAACTCCGGATCAGGTCCGAGAGTTGTTGGCAGAGATTGCTGATAACCCCGAACTGTTCTTACGGGATAGTGCAGCACAAAAGCGTATAGAGATGGTTCCTTCCGTACGTTTTGCCTTTGAGACGGCACAAAAAGATCTGGGGATGGGGGGCGAGCAGCTTCTTTTCCCATCAGATTTTACCAAAGAAAAGGGTGGGATTCCCATTAACGGCCTGATCTGGATGGGCGATATCCCTTTTATGAAAGAACAGGTTGCACAAAAGATCGAACAGGGATTTCGCTGCATCAAGCTGAAGATTGGTTCGCTGCAATTTGATGATGAACTTTCTATTTTACAAGAGATCAGAAAAGAGTATTCGCCGGATCAGATAACCTTGCGGGTCGATGCCAATGGAGCTTTTGCCAAAGAGGATGTTGCCGAGCGTCTTATGCGGTTGGCGGAGGTTGATATTCATTCTATTGAGCAGCCGATAATGGCAGGTCAATGGCAGGCAATGGCAGAGCTTTGCCGGAACTCTCCGCTTGCCATAGCCCTTGATGAGGAACTTATCGGTGTTGACGATGTAGCGCAAAAAATAGCGTTGCTTGATACCGTAGCACCCCATTATCTGGTGTTAAAGCCGAGTCTTCATGGTGGTTGGAGCGGTTGTGATGAGTGGATAGCTCTGGCTGAGGAGCGGAATATCGGCTGGTGGATTACCTCTTATCTGGAATCAAATATCGGTTTGAATGCCATCGCTCAGTGGACATATTCTAAATATACTCAGCATCATGAACTGTCGAAATTCCATCAAGGATTGGGTACAGGTGGCTTATTTACCAATAATATTGAATCTCCTCTTTATATACAGGGCGAGCAGCTTTTCTATAATTCACTAAAGGCCTTTACCATACCGCAAGGGGGGTAACGTGTTGCCGCTTTTTCCGGAAACGATACAAATTGCCGGTAGGTGCTGCCGGGTTTCCTCTCTTCTTGATAAGGGAAATAGCGGCGTATTACCGGAAGATATTCTCGCTTTTCTTGCTCAGTGGTATGACCATAAGGATCATATTTTTGTCCAGACCTCAGGAAGCACAGGAACGCCAAAACAGATTCCGTTGGCAAAAACATTTATAGCGGCAAGTGCCCGCCGAACGCTCAATTTTTTTCGGCTGCAACAGGGGGATAAAATAGTGCTCTGCCTGCCGATGCAGTATATTGCAGGAAAATTGATGGTGGTGCGGGCCTTGCTTGGCGGGCTTGATCTTTATTGTAAGAGTCCTTCTACTGATTTTTCCTTTTTGATAGAGGGCAGGGGGCAAAATCATTTTCATTTTGCGGCAATGGTGCCCAATCAGGTACAGAAACTGCTGCATATCCCTGAAAGTTTTTCTCATATAGATACCTTACTGCTCGGAGGTTCGGCAATCTCACCGTCTCTTGAAAAGGCGTTATCCGAGGTATCCACGGCCTGTTATATTGGCTATGGAATGACAGAGAGCGCAACTCATATTGCTCTGCGCAGGCTTAATGGTGCTGGAGCGGGGAGGTATTATCATACCCTTGAGGGAATTTCAATTGCATTGGCGGTAGATGGGCGTTTGCTTATTGATATGCCTGGTTTGGAAAAACCTCTTCTTACCAATGATTTGGCAGAGATTGCAGCAAATGGGCGGGATTTTATAATTCTGGGCAGGGCTGATAATGTCATTATCTCCGGCGGGGTAAAATATATCCCCGAAGAGCTGGAAAAAAAGCTGGACAATGCGATCAGTTATCCTTTTTTTATCTCCTCTGTGGCCGATGATATTTTAGGCAGGAAGATTGTGCTGGCTGTTGAGGCACAGGAAAATCAGGAGGTTCGAGAAGAGATTCACACCGCTATCAGGCAGCGGTTCAGCCGCTATGAACGCCCTAAGGAGGTTCTCTTTAAAGAAAATTTTCTACGTACGGCAACGGGGAAAATCAGACGGATTGTATAGCACTTTTCCGGCAAATTCTAATAAGCGAGGAAGCAATGAAAATAGGTATTTTAGGGGCTATGGATGAGGAGATTAATCTCCTTGGTAAACAGATGACAAACTGTACTTTAGAGGAGAGGGGCAAGCGTGAATATATTAACGGCCAACTCTTTGGTCACGATGTTTGCCTGGTTTTTTCCCGATGGGGCAAGGTAGCGGCATCTTCAACGGCAACAACTCTTATTGAGCGTTATGGTGTTGATCAGTTGATCTTTACCGGGGTTGCCGGAGGCGTTGATCCGAGCCTGAATATTGGTGATATTGTTATTGCTGATACGCTTATTCAGCATGATATGGATGTCTCGTTTCTGCCGCAAATGAAAGAGTTTGAGATTCCTCTGCTTGGTCGGGCCGATTTTCCCGTTGGGAAGAAAGAGGTGCAGAAGGCAGTGGCGGCTGCTGAGAGCTGGCTGCAGGATAATCTCAGGGAGGAGGTTGCCCCTGAAACGCTTGAAGAATTTGGGATTGATATGCCCAAGGTTGTTTGCGGGACTATTGCCAGTGGCGATCAGTTTATTTCAAGTGATGAAAAAGTTCAGTATCTGCGGGAGAAAATTCCCAATCTACGCTGCGTGGAAATGGAAGGAGCGGCTGTTGCTCAGGTTGCCTATGAATATGATATCCCCTGTCTGGTTTTACGTACAGTTTCGGATAAGGCAAATGATGATGCGGTTATTGATTTTCCCCGTTTTATAACTTCGGTTGCTTCGTGTTTCACCTGTGGTTCTGTACTACGGCTGCTGGAAAGGTGGGAATAGAGCCAAATAGAGCAGTGTTCTTTTTTTGAGCCTGCGTGAGAAAAATCTCAGGCAGGCTCTGGTGAATTGTTAATGAGAGGTCTCCGGCCCGAGAACCTTGAGTCGAATGGCCGCCTGTTCTTCTTCTGCCGGTGCAGGTTCTACCCAGTGAATAAAGGATTCTGTTACCCGCATATAGCTGCCCTGGTCATCTTTACATTGTTCACAGATGGATGTGGCATTATCCCGATACATAATAACTTTTGATGCAGGGTCGCCTGTTTTGGATACCGCTGCCATCTTGCGGCAGCCGCAATCAAGGCGGATAACAACAACTCCGATTCCATCTGGACTCCCCTCAAGAATGCCTTCAATCATGGCCAGTTCCCTCTTTTCTGCCCGTACCTGTTTTACCGTTTTTTTTCCTGCCCGTGTTGTTTTTTTTGCCATTGTATATTCCTTGTTTGTTTTTTCTTTTTCGTCTATGACAAGCTATTCTTTATAATCCAGGGGATAATATACGGGAATAGATTCCCAACCGCAACGATTAGCCTGGATAAAATCTGTTATGGGGAATATAATGGGATTTTTACCATGACGAGGAGGGTTTGCGTTGGAGAGTTTGACCATTTCTTTAGCTCAGGTGGAAGGAAGTTCTTATCTGGAAGAGAATTTACAGAAGGCTGAAAAGTGTATAAAGCAAGCTCTTAAGCAAAAGGCTGAACTGGTTGTTTTTCCAGAGATGTTTATGGCTCTTCCCGTTAAAGATCGTCCTCTTAAAAATTGTGCAGCAGCCCTTGGTGAAGGATTCAGCGGTAAGTTAGCAGCTCTTGCAAGGCACTATCATATTGCTGTTTGTGCCGGGGTATGGGAGCAGGATACTTTTTCATCAAAAATATACAATACAGCAGTTGTCTTTGCGGCAGATGGGAGTTTGGTTGTCCGTTATCGTAAGCTCCATCTGTTTGATACGATGAGAGTAAAAGAGTCCGGGCAAATGACTGCCGGCAGTGAGTTTCCGCCGCTGTTTTCTGTTGCTGGATTTACTATTGGGCTTGGAATCTGCTATGACTTGAGGTTTCCCGAACATTTTCGATATTTAAGTGCAAAGGGTGCCGATATTATTCTGCTGCCTGCCGCCTGGTATTCAGGAGAGATGAAGGAGGATATCTGGCTTACCCTGCTGCGGGCAAGGGCTATTGAAAATCTCTGTTTTGTTGCGGGTGTGGATTTAACGGGAAAACATTTTTCAGGCCGAAGTGCAGCTTTTGATCCTCTTGGTGTGCCGTTAGTGGATGCTGGTAGAGAGGAGAAGAGTGTAGCCTTTACCGCGGGTAAACAGCGTTTACTGGATGTGCGGAAATCGTTGCCGGCGTTGGAGCATCGGCGTTCTGATCTTTTTTAGAGAGTGTGCCGACGTGCTATCGGTTGGAAAGCAAATAAAAAAGCCCGCCCGGAAAAAGGGTGGGCTTTTTCATGTCTTTACGCGTATCAGATGATTACAGTTCTCCGCTTAAAACCCCTTTTATATATTCGCGGTTTAAGCGGGCAATATTGCTGATGGATATCCCTTTCGGACAGACAGCCTCACATTCTGCGGTATTGGTGCAGAAACCAAAGCCCTCTGCATCCATCTGGGCAACCATCGCCTGTGCCCGTTCTTTACGCTCAACTTGCCCTTGAGGCAGTAGCGCAAGCTGGCTGACCTTGGCAGAGGTAAAGAGCATGGCAGATCCGTTGGGGCAGGATGCTACACAGGCACCGCAGCCGATACATGCTGCTGCATCCATTGCCAGTTCAGCTTGAATGGAAGATATACGTACGGAATTTCCATCTGGAGTTCC
>PDWI01003413.1_pt1 | contig 23136 bp, 25 predicted proteins | sample 1430891 | NCBI WGS metagenome assembly PDWI01 (sample SAMN01162508, study PRJNA174530) | Oral metagenome, whole genome shotgun sequencing project. | biome: Marine environment; feature: Marine mammal; material: Swab sample of the gingival sulcus; isolation source: swab sample of gingival sulcus... | reverse complement strand
TAGAAAATAGCTAAAATTTCTGCATATTGCGTTACCTTTTTTGAATTTAGTACCAAAGATTTAAATAAATGGAGAAATATAAGTTTATCGTTGTTTTTGAGTAGAAGAGAAGTAAAATTCTTTTTAGACGGTTTAGAAAAAAACAATCATCATAACAAGGGAGGAACGACCAAAGTTATCTCTTTTTGGAGGTAAGAAAAGAACCTAAAAGGTAACAAAAGACGATGATATCTTACCACTCAATTATTTGTAGTTTTAAGAGATTACTTCACTCGTTCCTCATTTGTTATGACACATTTCAGAAATGTGTTTCAAACATTTGTATGATAAGCAAACTTATTTTTCTATTGCAGGAGCAATAAAGTGTCCTTTTACAGAATATTTTTTATTTTTCAAATCAAATGTAACTTCGTATTCTTTGTTTTTTTGCTTGAACTCTACCCATCCTGTTTGTCCTTTTTCCTCACTCATAAATGAAACATCTACAAAAGGCTTCCCGTCGTCTTTTTTTGCAGAATAATAAAAATTATAAGACTCCTTATTTTTGTATTTAATATCTGTAACACTCTTTTTACCTGCATTCATTAGGGTATTGGTAACATACATATGTCCTTCATTTCCATTTTCATCTCGAATAAATGAAAATTTGATCTCCTCTTCGTTCATTATTTCGGTCTTTACATTTTTAAGGTCATAAACCATTTTTTTCGCGAAGTGCCTTTACTTCATCACTTGGTTCATTTTTACCACAAGCGAACATTGTCAATAATGCGAAAGCAACAAATAATGCGTAAATAAATTTAATCCGTTGCATTTTGTTTGTTTTTTTTAGTTAATAATGTGAATTGTTTTACAAAAATATGTATATTATTTATAAATTCCAATAAAAAGGGTTTTTATTTTTAAAAGTTAAAAAATAAAATGAGAACAAGAAACGAACGTGGATAAAAGTATTAAAATTTAGATAGGCACATTCAGAAATATTAAGTTTATTTTCTGAATGTGCCTATCTAATAACTTACCACTAAAAAGAAAATTAGTGTGGGTTAATTAATATTCTTCTTCATTAAAGAAAAAGTCTTCTTTACTGGGATAATCTGGCCAAATATCTTCTATTGTTTCATATACTTCTCCTTCGTCTTCTATTTCTTGAAGATTTTCAATAACTTCAAGTGGTGCTCCAGAACGCATTGCGTAGTCAATTAATTCATCTTTGGTAGCAGGCCAAGGTGCATCTTCTATTTTTGATGCTAATTCTAAAGTCCAATACATAATATATAAATTGCTGATTTTTAGATTATTAATTATTAATTCTAACTTGTTTATTTTTAAGATTTGCAAAGATATAAAAAAAAATATTATTTTATCTTTTTCCTATAAAAATCCTTTGCTTTTATTGCAAAAAATAGACTTAGAAACTTATTAGGAATTGTTATTTAGAATATTCGTCCTTTTAGTCTGAATGTTTTTTGAGGTAGATTTTTATCAAAAAAAACAATCCCCAACTCGTATAAATCAAACGTTGCTGTTACTTGATTGTGTTTACAAATATCAATCCACGCTTTTTGCATATCTCTGCTCCAATGAATATCATCAAAAACAAAAATAGATTTTGAATGCACTTTTTTAACGCATTGATTAAAATATTGTAATACGGCATCTCTTTGATGATTCGCATCAAAAAAAACAAAATCAAGTTTTTCTTTTTCCTCTAAAATACAAGGCAAAGTTTCATCAATATTACCTACAATTATTTCTGTATTTTTAATATTATTTGCTTGAAATGTCTTTTGTGCTATTTGAGCAATCTCTTCACTGCCTTCCAAAGTTACACAATGTGATGATTTTCTTGCCAATGACAAATAAGAAGTTGTTATCCCCAAAGATGTTCCAAGCTCCAAAATATGATTGGGTTGTGTAAAATGCACCAAGCGAAAAAGAAGTTGCCCCCAATATTTGCGTTTTAACGAACTTTTTGCAATGGTTGCAATTTCTTTAATGGTTGAATTACCTGTTCCAAAATCTTTTTGATAAATCTTTGTGTTATCTCTTTTTAGTTGCTCTCTTATGGCTTCTATGTTTTCAAAACAATAAAAAGGATATTTCAAATAAATCACATTTTCAACCAAGCGAAAAAGATATGGGGAGTGAATACCATGTCCTTTTGTATGGTAAGCTGTTAGCCAATGACGTATAAATCTGTATATTTGACCAATAATTTTCAAAGATTTTCCCCTATTTTATTGTCATTGAAATCAATCCTAAAAAACAGTAACTCCTTGTTTTTTTGCCAATTCTGTTGATAACTCTTTTAATCTAAACTTCTGTATCTTACCACTTCCCGTCATTGGAAATTCTTCTACAAAGAAGACATATCTTGGAATTTTATATTTAGCAATTTTTCCTTTACAAAAATAACGAACATCTTCTCTGGTAAGCGTTTTTCCTTCTTTTAAGATAATAAATGCACTTACATCTTCTCCATATCTTGGTGAAGCAATTCCAACGACTTGAACATCTTGTATTTCAGGTATTTTGTGAAGAAAATCTTCTATTTCTTTGGGTGAGATATTTTCTCCACCTCGTATAATCATATCTTTAATTCTACCCGTAATCCGATAATTACCATTTTCATCTTTTACACCCAAATCACCCGAGTGCATAAATCCATCTTTATCAATAACTTCTGCTGTGGCTTTTGGATTGTTGTAGTAACCTTGCATAACATTATAACCTCTACAACACATTTCACCTTCTACTCCAACAGGACATTCTTCACCTGTTTTGGGGTTAATAACTTTTACTTCGGTAAATTCATAATCGCTTCCCACAGTAGTATATCGGACTTCTTCCGAATCGCTTATTCTTGACTGTGTCATTCCCGGAGATACTTCTGTCATTCCATAAACGCTTGTTATCTTCATAAACATTTTTTTGCTAACCTCTTTCATTAGCTCAATAGGACACAATGCCCCTGCCATAATACCAGTACGCAAAGAACTCATATCAAAGAGTTCAAACATAGGGTGGTTTATTTCAGCTATAAACATTGTTGGAACACCATAAAGAACAGTACATTTTTCTTTATCGATTGATGCAAGTGTAACCAAAGCATCAAATTTTTCTACCATAACCTGCGTACTACCATGTGTTAAACAGCACATTACCCCCAAAACAACTCCAAAACAATGATACAATGGAACACATAAACAAAGCTTATCGGCAGGTGAAAAATCCATATGCACACCAGATAAATAACCATTATTTACAATGTTGTGATGTGTAAGCATCACTCCTTTTGGAAAACCTGTTGTACCTGATGTGTATTGAATATTTACTGTATCATAGCAACTTACAGCCTGTTTGTGTTTTATCAACTGCTCTTTGTCGGTTGTTCTTCCAAGCATCAAAAGCTCATTGGTATTGTACATTCCACGATGCTTTTCTTGTCCCATAAAAACAATGTTTCTGAATTTTGGAAAATCCTTATTATTCAAAGCACCCCGCTCGGTAGTTCTTATTTCAGGAAATAATTTATATATCATTTCAAGATAATCATTCCCTGGCTTTCCAGCAGTCATACAGAGTGTTTGCATATCTGAATTTTTCAAAATAAAAGCAAGTTCCTCTGTACGATAATTGGTGTTAATAGTTACTGATATAGCCCCTATTTTAGCAGTAGCATAGAGTAAGGTAAGCCAATCTGGTACATTTTCCGCCCATATTCCCACAATACTTCCTTTGGTTACTCCAATGGAAATCAATCCATTTGCCATATTATCTACACGCTCGTTGAAAGTTTTCCAAGTAAAACGCAAATTTCTATCCGAATAGACAATATATTCTTTATTAGGAGTTTTTTCTGCCCAATATTCGAGCCAATCTCCCATTGTTTTTTCTGTCAGTTGTAACATATAAAAAGATTAAAATGGCGAATAAATAACCCCTAATATGGTTGCTGTTTTTCCGTCGGCAGAAGTAATTCTATGTTCTACAATAGAATCGTAATACATACTATCTCCTTCTTCCAGCACATAAGTTTCAATACCATATTCTATTGATATTTTGCCTTTTAAGACATACACAAACTCTTCACCTTCAAAAGAAGCCAATGATTTTTTCGGTTTTTCATTGGGATTAACTTCTATTAAAAAAGGTTCAAAATATCTCCCAGATTTTCCTGTACCTAATGCAAAGAAATTTAAATGAGATGTTTTGGATATTAAATGATAAGCGATTTTATTGGGTTGAGATAAATCTTTTTTTCTGTTTATGATAGGACCTTCTTCTTCATAATCATCAAGAAAAGTTCCCGGTCTTACTTTTAAGGCTCTTGCTATTTTTATAAGCCACGAAAGTGAAGGTATGCTATCACTTTTATCTATTTCATCAAATTCATCAAGCGAAATACCCGATTTTGCAATTAAATCTTCTAATTTCATTTGCCTACTATCACATAGACTTTTTATTTTATCTGTAACTAAACTCATAGTTTATTTTTTTAATTTGAGTACGACAAAAGTAATAATAAAATATAAGTAATTCAAATTAAGAATTGTATTTAATAAAATTAATATTTTTTTTTAGACTTAATTTTGAAACCTTTTTGGGGTATTTACAATTCATTTTACTATAAAAAAGGTTAAATAAGTTCCAAAATAACTACAAATTTCCCCAGTCCACTTCCTAAATAGATAAATACCCCTTGGGCATTTTAATAACCTACACTACAACACTCTTAAAATGACCATCTTGTAGATAAGTTTCAACTTTATCACCCGACTGAATATCTTTAATACTATCTATTCGTTTACCATTAATATAAGTAATTGAAACACCTTTTGTTAGTAATTTTTGTGGGGAATTATTCTCAATTTTATATTCCAAAAATTCCAATTGAGAGTTATGTTCTTTTATTTGAGATTGAACATTATGGGTTAACTGATTATAAATATTTTGCAAATAATAGTTTTGATAATACACTTTTTTATTCAGTCCACTCTTTAACTTACTTATAACAAGCCTCAATTCTTGTTTTTTAACTTCCAACTTATTTCTTAATATTTGCTCAATAGTGTAAGCTACATTTTCCAACATATCGTCGTTTTCTTGCATTTTCCCAAGTAGAAATTCGGCTACTGCTGTTGGAGTTTTGAGGCTTCGGTGTGCAACCATATCAACCACCGAAATATCTCGTTGGTGTCCTATACCTGTTAATATGGGCAGGGGAAATTGTGCCACATTCATTGCCAACAGATAAGAGTCAAAACTTGCCAAATCTGTAACTGCTCCACCACCTCGCAATATCAAAACAACATCAAATTTATCCAAATGATTATATATTTTATCCAAAGCATCGACGATTGATTTCTCAGAACTTTCTCCTTGCATAATGGCAGGAAACAGTTTTTTGTAAAAAGAAAAACCGTTTTTATTATTTTCTAATTGATGACAAAAATCCCCATAACCAGCAGCAGTTTCAGAAGAAATAATCGCCAAACGCTTAGGAACAATAGGAAATTCTACCTCTTTGTTCATTTCAAAAATCCCATCTGTCTTTAACTTTTGAATAATTTGTAAACGTCTTGTGGCCAAATTACCTATGGTAAAATGAGGGTCAATATCTTGGATATTCAAGCTCAGACCATACACTTCACTAAATTGAACATTAACAGCTAGCATAACCTCCAAACCAGCACGTAGCGATTCTCCCGTTGTATTTTCAAAATAAGGCTTTAACATACCAAAAACAGACTTCCAACAAGTTGCTTTTGATTTGGCAACAATTCTATCAGAAACGCTATCTTTTTCAATAAGTTCTAAATAAGCGTGTCCATTTTTTTCAGAGAACTCACTTATTTCCCCTCTTATCCATATACCTCTTGTGAAATTAACAGTAATTGCTTCTTTTATTCGGCTATTTAATTGGGATAAAGTGATAGATTTCATTCAGTTTTACTTATTTTATAAATAATTTGCTGATTGAATTTCCTTGTGAATTTAAGATATGAAACAAATAAATACCAGAGTTTAAATTCCCAATATTAACAGTGAAATAAAGACAGTTGTTCTCTTGTCTTAGCAGTTGTCTTCCACTCATATCAGTTATTGTTACAATGGTAGAAAGTGTTTTTTCATCAAGTATTTTTACAAATAATGTCGTTTTGTCTTGTGAGAAAAACATTTCTATTGATTTTGACAAATTAGGGGTCTCAACCGATGATTGATTTAGCATATCCAATGCTTCTTCAAAGTTAGGAATACCGTATCCTGTGTGGGTGGTCGGATTAGCATACAAATGTGCTGACCTATACATATTTTCTCTTAATTTTTGAAGCGTAAATTCAATGCCTTTTGCTTTGGCTGCTTGTAAATAACAAGCCGAAAGCCCTGCTAATAAAGGACAGGAAAATGATGTTCCGTTTCCACTGGTTACTATACCTGAGGTATTCAACAATATCGTTCCTTCTCCTCTGGCACACAACTCTGGTTTTACACGACCATCTGCCGAATAACCATAAGAAGAAAAAGAAGCCATCGTACTGTCAGATTTTACTGCACCCACAGTAATTACTCCCTCAGCATCAGAAGGAACACTTATCTTTTTCCACGATTTATTTCCTTCGTTTCCAGCAGAGACAAGCAATAATATTCCTTTTTTAGACGCAATATTAGCCGATATAGAAGCACGTGCTGTTTTTCCATCAAGATCATCGTGCGTAAAATCCATTGAAGCATCATCAAATTGATAATATCCTAGCGAAGTGGTAGCCACATCTACTCCCACACTATCGGCATATTCTATTGCCGACATCCAAAAATCGGGTTCACAAAGATATTCTCCATCTGACGCCTCAGAACGCAACAACCAATAAGACGCCTCAGGAGCACTCCCCAAATAATTATTCTCAACTTTCCCTGCCATTGTAGATAAAACAGATGCTCCATGTCTATGTTCATCATAAATATTGGAGTAAGGATTGACAAAATCCTTTGTTCCGAGCAATCGTCCAGCATCTCTAAAATATGCAAATCCAGGATTAACATCTACATTTTTAAATCCAGCATCTATAACAGCAATCTCAATACCTTCACCAAGGAAACCAGCATCGTGCAAACATTGACCATTCATTTGTCGTATTTGCCTACCAGATACTCCATAATCAAGGGTAGATATTTTTGACTTTGAAGGGATAAGAGTATTATAATTCGCTTGATTTTCAGTGGTTATCCCTGTAAATTCAACTTTTTTCACAAAAGGTAAACTTTTTACTTGCTGAACAATTGAACTATCTTTTACCAAAATAGTAACACCATTTAACCATTTGGAACGACAATGCACATAGATACCTAAATTTTTTATTGAATTAACATAAGATGGATTTACTGGCAAATCCAAGCTGTCAATAGGTATTGAAAAGTAATTTCTTCTATCAATAGCACGCTGAGATAAATAAGCTATTGGTTCGGTCAATGAGTAAGGAGAATTATTTTTGTTTTTTAATTGTACATAAAAATAATAACCTTTATTACCGTCTTGTGATGAAGCAAAAGTAACAATTGATAAAAAAGATAGACTAAGGAATAAAATTATTTTTTTCATAAATAGAGATATATTAGTTAATGAAACATAAAGATTACAGACAATTTAAAGCCTTAAAAAACAAAAAAGCAACTGTAAAATATCTTTACAATTGCCTACAGTCTTGTAGCGAGAGGGGGACTTGAACCCCCGACCTCATGATTATGAATCATGCGCTCTAACCAGCTGAGCTACCTCGCCATATTTATTTTGGTGTGCAAAGATACTCTTTTTTATTAAAACAACAAAACTTTATATAAAAAAACATTTTTATTTCTCTTTTTTATCAAACTCATTGCAATTTTTCGTGTTTAATAAAGTTTATTATGGAACTATCATTTGCAAAGCATTGGGCAAAATATGAATTGAACAAGAGGTGGTTTTTGCCAATGAAATTCCGTCTGTTTCTATATGGATTGGTTTGTCTGTTGTAACTTCTACTTTTTGAGCCTGATAAAATTGCACAACCTTACTTTCGGTAATTTTACCGTTAAAAATATTGGGTAAGGTTTTTAAGATATCTAATTGTTTAATCTTTCCTACCAACATCATATCAAAAAGACCGTCATACGGTATAGCATTAGGATTTTGTTTGATACCACCACCAGAATAACAACCATTGGCAATATTCATTGTGTAAAGCGGAAGATTGAATGTTTGATTATCTATCTTCACTTTTGCTGAAATATAACGATTGTGAAAAAGTCCTTGAAGTACTCCTATGGTGTAAAGAAATGAGAAACTACCGATTAATTTTCTATATTTATCAACGTGATTTACAACAACAGCATCTAACCCAAAACCGATGGAATTGATAAAAAAACGTTGCTGTTCTTTTTGATGATTGTGGGTTTGGTACACTGCCTTTCCAACGTCAATTAAGTGCGTTTTTCCTTTTAGAAAAGTGGTAAATGCCTTTTTATCATCTTTATTTATAGTCCAAAAACGAACCCAATCGTTACCTGTCCCACGAGGAATAAGAGCAATTTTAATGTGAGAAGTGTCCGAAATTCTGGATTTCATTATTCCATTTACCACTTCATTAATAGTGCCATCACCTCCTAAAATCAAAAATTGAGTATACCCTCTATTGGCGTTTTCTTTCGCTATTTCTATGGCGTGTCCTTTGTATTGTGTAAAAAGAAAATCAAAGTCAATTTTGACTTTTTGCAAACTCTGTTTTACAAATTCTGTTTGCTTAATAAACTTACGTTTCCCTGATTTACGATTGATAATTACAATCCACTTTTTTGTGTCTATATCTTCTGTCTTCATCTGTTTATCAAATATAAATCAGTAAGGGTTAAAGCCGTCATAGCCTCCACAATTGGTACAGCACGTGGCAAAACGCAAGGGTCGTGTCGTCCTTGTGCCTCCAATTCTACCCTATTCAGTTCTTTATCAACCGTTTCTTGCTTTTGTTTTATAGTAGCAACAGGCTTAAACAAAACACGAAAATAGATATCCTCGCCATTGCTAATTCCACCTTGTATGCCACCAGAATGATTAGTTTTTGTTGTTATCTTATTATTTTTTTTTATAAAAGCATCGTTTTGTTCTTTTCCTGTTAAATGCACTCCGTCAAAGCCTTTTCCGTAGTCAAAACCGTGAACAGCATTGATATTGAGCATTGCATTTGCTAAACGAGCGTGAAGTTTATCAAAAACAGGCTCTCCCAACCCAACGGGAACACCTTTTATCACACAACTCACAATTCCACCGATAGAATTTCCCTCTTTGGCAAGTTCCGTAATGTAATCAATCATCTGATTGGCAATAGTTTCATCAGGGCAACGAACGCTATTTTCTTGCGTTAAAGACAAATCCAACTCGTTGTAACTTTTTTCCACTTTAATATGTCCTACTTGCGAAGTGTAAGCCGAAATATTAATGCCTTTTTGTTGTAAGAAAAGTTTGGCAATAGCACCAGCACAAACCCACCCAGCCGTAGTTCTGGCAGAACTTCTTCCGCCTCCTCGGTGGTCACGTATTCCATATTTCTTCTCATAAGTATAATCGGCATGAGAAGGACGATAAATATCTTTTAAGTGGTCGTAATCCTTGCTTTCTTGGTTTTTGTTCCAAATGACAAAAGTGATAGGAGTACCTGTCGTTTTGTTTTCAAAAACACCCGATAAAAACTCCACTTTGTCCGCCTCGTTGCGTGGTGTGGAAATTGCCGATTGTCCCGGACGACGACGGTTCAATTCGTTTTGGATAAAGTCCATATCTAATTTCAATCCTGCTGGACAACCGTCCAAAATTCCTCCAACGGCTTTTCCGTGAGATTCACCAAACGAAGTGAACCTAAAAAGTGTGCCTATCGTATTCATTTTCTCTCTCTTTTTTCTACAACATAAAGACTACAAACACCCAAAAAGAGTTTTTTGTATCTCATTTTTTCAAAACCATTTCTTTGTAAAATATGCAAAAAATCTTTTCCTTGTGGAAAGGCTTTCATCGAATCAGTTAAGTAATTGTATGCTTTTGCATCGTTAGAAAAAGTACGCACAGCAAATGGAATTAATGTTTTGACAAACAGCAGATAACCTTGTTTGATAATAGGAGTTTGCGGTTCGCTCATTTCTAAAATCACAAATTTTCCTTTTGGCTTCAAAGTGCGATAAATCTCTTGGATACTTTTTTCCAATTTGTCAAAATTGCGAATACCAAACGAAGTAATAGCCACATCAAAGACCTCATCTTCAAAACTCATCTGACTCACATCTTCTCGTTTTAGCGTGATTTTATCCGACAACAGCTCTTTTGCAATTTTCTCTCGTCCCACTTCCAACATATTTTCTGAAATATCAATTCCTGTAATATGTTCTGGATTAAGCATTTTGAAAGCCTTGATAGCAATATCGGCAGTTCCCGTAGCAATATCCAAAATATGACTGTGTGGATATTTTCCCACCTCTTTCAACGCTTTGTGTCGCCAACGCCTCGCCATTCCGAAGGTCATAATATCGTTAAAAAGGTCATACTTTTTAGAAATCCCATTAAACATTCTTTTTAGTTGCTGGGTTTTATCCTCCTCTTGATTGTAGGGCTTAACTTCTTCTATTTTCATTTTTCCTTTTATGCTGGTTGAAGAATTTTCTAAACTTAAACTTATCAATTTGGTTGTTTTCTATAATTATTTCAACCGTTTTGGCAGTAAAAGCAACAAAAGTTCCAATGGATAAAAAAGTATAAATAATAGTAAAAATTTTACCAATAGTTGTTGTCGGCACTAAATCACCATATCCCACTGTGGACATTGTCATTACTGAAAAATAGAATGCATCAATGGTAGTCCAATCCTCTATTTGTGTATAAAAAAAAGTAGCCCCTATTAGTAAAATAACAAGAACGAAAAACAAGAGTTTGAAATTGCCATCATTTTTTATTTTAACAACAACTGTTTTTAATAAATGATATAAGTTGATAAAAAAAGAAATCATATCAGTAAAGGTATTTTTTTATAAATTAAAACTAATATTTATACTTATAAATATAATTTCCATAACAAGGATAATATCCAGGGTCAATGCCAAAATAGTAAGTTCTTTTCTCAATTAATTTGTCATCAATATATTTGTTTTCCTCAACAATATTTCCCCTATCCTCTATTTGAAGCAACCTCTGATATTTATCATAAATATACGTTTTCAAATAGATTGTTTTTCCTAAACTATTCTCTTTCTTTTCTTCAATTAATAGGTCGCCTTTGTATTTGTAATAGGTAAAATGATGTTCTTGTCCATTACTTGTGTGAGAGACTTTTTTTATTTGTTTACCATTCTCATATTCATACGTTACAAAACTACCTGAAAGTTTCCACTCTTTTACAAGTAGATTGTTTTTGTATTCTCTTGGTGTCTCTTTTTTTTCCTCTTTTGCAATACCAGAACTATAATCTGTAATCTCATATTTTATATTGATAAGTTGATTTGAATCATTATAAATATATGTTTTTATTTCTTGGGTTATAGGGGAATTAAACTTTTCTTCTATTAATTGATTTTTGGAATTATACTTAAATACCGAATAAGTTCTATTTCCAGAAGACCCATACATATCTTTATGGATTAAATTTCCTTGATTATCATATTTATATTTGAATGTTCTTAAAGTATCATTGGGCGATTTTTGACAAAAAACAGTCATTTCAATTGGCTTATCATTAAGCACTATGGGTAAAGGTTTGTTTTCAGAAGGTAAAGGGCTGTTTTCGTTCTTAGAACAACTAAATAAAACAAAAATTACAATTAAATAAATGATTTTTTTCATACCTCTCTATTTTTTTTTATTTCTTTTATGATATTATTTATAATCAAATAAAAACCTAAAACAATCAATGGAAGGCTTAATATTTGTCCCATATTGAGAAAAAGGTGGCTTTCAAATGCTTCTTGGTCGTTTTTAATAAATTCAAGTAAGAAACGTGAAAAGAAAATTCCAATCAAAAAGACACCCAATAAAAGCCCTGTTCGTTTGTAGGCTTCTTTTTTCCAATAAAGCCACCAAAGTACCCCAAAAGTTACCAAACAATAAATCATTTCGTAAATTTGCGTTGGGTGTTTGGGAACAGTTTCGCCATTTCTTTCAAAAATAAATCCCCAAGGTAAAGAGGTTGTCCCTCCGTAAATTTCAGAATTCATTAAATTTCCTAAACGAATCATTGCACCTGTTATTGCAACTCCCAAAACCAATCTATCCAATCCCCAAAAAACTCCTTTGTGGGTAACATTACGACTAAAAAGATACATTGCAACCAAAATTCCAATAGCACCTCCGTGACTTGCCAAACCACCTTCCCAAACTTTTACAAGATTCCAAGGCTCTTTCAAATAAGGGTTAAAATAGTTAAATTTAACGCCTAAAAAGGTTATAGGTTGGGGCAATTCATACCATTCGTAAAAAAAACAATGCCCTAACCGAGCCCCTAGTATAGTACCAATAACAACATACATAAACTGCTTATCAATCCACTCTTCGGGGTGGTTTTCGTGCTTATAAAGTTTTTGAACAATTAAAAGTGTAGCGTAAATGCCTAACGCCCACAAAAGTCCATACCACCTTACAGTAAGCACTCCAAAACTAAATATTTCGGGGTCAACATTCCAATTGATAGATAAAAACATCGTTGTATTACTTATTTATTGAGATATAACTAATTTATTTTGTTATCTGCACCTTGCTTTTCATCAGTACAATAATGTATCTATTTGGCAAAACTAACAGACCTTGTTTCTCGGATTACAGTAATTTTGACTTGCCCAGGATAAGTCATTTCATCTTGTATTTTTTTGGCTATATCAAACGAGAGTAACTCTGCTTCTTTATCATCTATCTGTTCTGCTCCTACAATAACTCTCAACTCTCTTCCAGCTTGAATTGCATAAGTTTTAATCACTCCGGGATAAGACAATGCTAATTTTTCCAAATCATTCAAACGTTTGATATATGATTCTGCAATCTCTTTTCTTGCTCCCGGTCTTGCCCCCGAAATAGCATCACAAGCCTGTACAATAGGTGAAATAAGTGTTTCCATCTCTATTTCATCGTGGTGTGCTCCAATGGCGTTACAAACATCTGGTTTTTCTTTGTATTTTTCTGCCAGTTTCATACCAAGTATGGCGTGAGGTAATTCTGGTTCATCATCAGGCACTTTTCCTATATCGTGCAAAAGTCCTGCTCGTTTTGCTTTTTTAGGATTTAATCCCAACTCCGATGCCATTGTTCCACAAAGATTAGCTACTTCTCGTGAGTGTTGCAACAAATTTTGTCCATAAGAAGAACGATATTTCATTCTTCCCACCATTCGTATCAACTCTGGGTGCAATCCGTGTATTCCTAAATCAATGGTTGTTCGTTTTCCTGTTTCAATAATTTCTTCTTCAATCTGTTTTTTCACTTTATTCACCACCTCTTCAATTCGTGCTGGGTGAATACGTCCATCTGTAACAAGCTGATGTAAAGAAAGTCGTGCTATTTCTCTTCTTACTGGGTCAAATCCTGACAAAACAATGGCTTCGGGTGTATCATCAACAATAATTTCAACTCCTGTGGCAGCTTCTAACGCTCTAATATTACGTCCTTCTCTACCAATAATACGTCCTTTAACTTCGTCTGAATCAATATGAAAAACGGTAACAGAATTTTCAATGGCTGCCTCCGTAGCTACTCGCTGTATGGTTTGTACTACCACTTTTTTTGCTTCTTTATTGGCAGTCATTTTTGCCTCTTCCATTATTTCATTGATATAAGAAAGAGCTTCGGTTTTAGCTTCATCTTTTAGGGCATCAATCAAACGCTCTTTGGCTTGTTCTGCTGAAAGTCCCGAGACTGTTTCCAATCTTGTTTTTGCTTCTTTATGAAGTGTTTCTGCCTCTTTTTTCAGTTTGTCAAGAGCATTTTTTTGTATTGCAACGCTCTCTTTTTCTGATTGAAATTCATTTTGTTTTCTTTGTAAATCTCCTTGACGCTGGTTCAGCTGTAACTCACGTTGATTTAACCGACTCTCAATTGATTGCAATTTTGAATTTCGTTTCTGAACTCTTTGCTCATGTTCTGATTTTAAAGCAATAAAATGCTCTTTGGCTTCAATTTCTTTATTCTTTTTTATCAATTGAGCTTCCATTTCTATTTTTTTTATCGCCTTTTTATTTATCACTCTAAAATAAAGAAAAGCACTACCAAAACCAACCAATAATGATACGATTACGATAATAATTGTTATTGTTAAATTCATTTATGTTATTTATTTTATGAACTCATTTTTTAGTTAAACACTAAAATTTAACGAGTTCTATGTTAAAAAAACGCATAAACCTTTCAGTTTACTTTTTTTTGTAAACTTGAAATATTTATGCGAATAATTATTTGAATAATAATATTAAAAAAAATATTCAATTATCTTTGAATAATTCTTTTTTTAATTGATTATTTAACTTTTCAACTTTTTTTGCTAACGAGTCAATATTATTTTCACTTTGCAATTTAATTGCTGTTACTGCTATTTGATATGCTGTTATGGTAAGTATTTCTTCTGATGTTTTTTGTGCAAAATTTTTCCTAAACTTCTCAATGTAATGTTTGGTCATTTTTTCTGCATCTCTATATAAAATTTCATCTTCACGCTTAATGGTTAATGGCATTTTAACACCATTAATTGATACATGAATTCTAAATTTTCCTTCTTTTATCATTCTTATTTTTTAATAAGTAATATTAACTTATCAATTTCCTTTACCATTTCTGCCAAAAAAAGTTTTAATCTCTTTCGTCCTTCTACCGAACTATTTAACATATTAACAGACAGCAGATTATTATATTCTGTACGCAATTCTACCAGATCTTTATGAGCAATCATTATTTCTTCTTGCTTTTTTTGTAATTCTGCATCCAATAAAGAGTGCTTGTTTTTTAACTCATTATTTTCAGCAATTAACTTTTGAATATTTTGCTCAAATTCTGTTATTAGAATATCATACTTATTATCCATTTATAATATTTCAAATTTCTTGGCAAAGTTAAGATTTTGACTTTTAATAAAAAAATAAAACCGACAAAAACATTCTTTTTTTTTATTTACACGACATAAATTTGCCCTGTTTCGTATCGTTTTACAGTTACTGTACTTCCTTTCTCAATATATGTTCCATCGTGAGAGATAGCACTATACACCTCATTATCAATGGTTATTTTTCCTGAGGGACGCAAATCGGTATAAACAACTCCCAATTTCCCAACCAATTCTGAATATTCAACAGGATTACCAACGTATCCTTTTTCCTTTTCCAACGTTGTGTCTAATGCTAATTTTCTAAAAAGACCTCTTTTCCCTATTTTACTACTCAAATAAATAGTAAAAACAAAACCCAAAACAACACCTGATATTACAGTAAATAATGCTGTACCTATTATATTGATACCTATTGGAGCAAAATCAAAACTGATATTATGCAACAAACTTAATGTTAGCCCTACAATAATAAGTATTGTGCCTGCAATTCCTGTTATCCCTGTACCGGGTATTACAAAAATTTCAATTAGAACAAGAACAACACCTATAACAAAAAGAATTATCTCCCAACTTTCTGCCAATCCATCAATATAAAGTGGTGAAAAATATAATATTGCCGACACAACTGAAACAAGCAACGCAAATCCTACTCCCGGACTTTGCAATTCAAAATAAATTCCTCCAATAATCAACATTATTAAAATACTTTGAAGATAAGGACTTGTCATAAAACCCTTAATATTATCCCAAGCATTAGGTTGAAATTTTTTCAACTCATATTTTTTACCATTAGCTTCCGCTCTCATCACATCATTAATCGTTTCAGCAGTAGCATCACAAAAACCATATTTCAAAGCCTCTTTGGTGGTAAATGTCAGAACCTGAGTAGAGTCAATAATTCCCTTAATATAAGTACGTTCATCCACCATTGCTTCAGCTATTTTGGGGTTTCTTTTCCAACGAAAAAGTGTATCATTTCTATTTATAATCGTATCTTTACCGTGATATTCAGCAGTTGCTCTCATAGTTGCTCTCATATACGATTGGTATTTATCTGGCATTTTTTTCCCTGTTTGATTAACCACCGATGCTGCCCCAATTGTTGCACCGCTACGCATATAAATCTTATCTGCCGCTATTGAGATTAAAGCACCAGCCGATGCCGCATTATTATCAATGAATACACAAACAGGAATTTTACTATGTAAAATCTTCGTGCGAATAGAGTCTGCATACACCACTTCACCGCCATAAGTATTCATTGAAACTATAATTCTATCTGCCTGTAAATCTTTGGCTTTTGCAAAACCTTCTTTAATATAAATCCACGTAGTACTTCCAACTTCTTTTTTCAAATCAATATTGTAAAAAAGTATCTTTGAATGATTTTTACCGCCAACAGAAGCAACAAAAGCGATAAACAGTAAAAGTATTATCAATAATCGTTTTTTCATAAAAAATATTTTTATGCAAAAGTAATGAATTATTCTAAAAAAATCACTACATTTGTAGCTTGTAAAATTTAATAAATATTTGTTGTAACAAAAAATATTTTCAGAACAGATATTGAAGTTATCTTAATTTTTTATTGAGCAACTATTTTTTAAGAGACAAAAACATATAGACGACTTCATTAATAATTAAACAAAGGAGTAAAAGATGAAAACAAAACAGTTTGAAAGTCAGTTAGTGGCATTACAAAATAATATGAGAAATTTTGCTTTTTCACTAACCCTCAACCACGAAGATGCCGAGGATTTACTACAAGACACAACGCTAAAAGTGTTAAACAATCAAGATAAGTTCAAAGAAAACATCAATTTCAAAGGTTGGGTGCTAACAATTATGAAAAATATTTTCATCAACAACTACCGTAAAATCGTTAGAAATCAAACTGTTTTTGATAGAACCGATGATTTACATTACTTAAACCTCCCTCAAAACTCTGGTTTTGAAACTCCTGATGGTTCTTATTATGCTGGCGAAATAAAAAACAGTATTAATTCTTTTGCTGACCCTTATCGCCTACCTTTCACAATGCATATTCAAGGCTTTAAGTACGAAGAGATTGCAAAAAAAATGAATTTACCAATTGGGACGGTAAAAAGTAGAATATTTTTAGCAAGAAAACGTCTTCAAGAGGAATTAAAAGATTATAAATAAATCTTTTAAATAAAAAAATAAGATGAGAATAGATATACTTTCTGCTGTTCCTCAACTCTTGGACAGTCCGTTAAATCATTCTATTATAAAACGTGCAAAAGAAAAAAAAATAGTTGAAATCTTTGTACACAACATAAGAGATTACACCAACAATAAGCACAAGCGGATTGACGATTATTCATTTGGATTTGATGCAGGAATGGTTTTGCAAATAGAACCCATTGATAATGCAATTTCTTCGCTAAAAAAAGAACGAGATTATGATGCAATTATCTACACCTCGCCCGATGGCAAACAATTTAATCAACAAATAGCCAACCAATTTTCTTTATACAAAAACATTATTATACTTTGTGGACATTACAAAGGCATTGACCATAGAATACGAGAACATTTAATCACACAAGAAATAAGTGTCGGAGATTTTGTACTTACAGGTGGCGAACTTCCTGCTGCCATTATGACTGATGCTATTGTGCGTCTTTTGCCTGGAGCTATTGGAGATGAGACATCTGCACTTTCTGATAGTTTCCAAGATAGTTTACTTGCTCCCCCTGTTTATACACGTCCAGCAAACTATAAAGGCTGGGAAGTTCCCAACGTATTACTTTCTGGCAATCAGGCTAAAATAGAAGAATGGCAACACAAACAATCTATTGAACGCACCCAAAAATTACGACCTGATTTATTTCACTAAACATATTAAAAACATTTTTTATATTTTTTTTGAAAAAAGTTTTGTGGTTTCAAAAAAGTGTTTTACCTTTGCACTCGCAATTGAGACAAAGAGTATTTCTTCATTTCTCATTTGGCCCATTCGTCTATCGGCTAGGACGCCAGATTTTCATTCTGGAAAGAGGGGTTCGACTCCCCTATGGGCTACTCAATAGAATTTATTAAATAATTTGTATAAAAAATGGCAAATCATAAATCAGCTATAAAAAGAATTCGTCAAACAAGAACAAGAAGATTAGCAAATCGCTATTACGAAAAAACAGCTCGTAATGCTGTTCGTAAATTACGTTCAACTACTGACAAAGCAGTAGCATCAGAGATGTTACCCAAAGTAAGTGCTATGCTTGATAAATTGGCTAAGAAAAATGTAATACACAAAAATAAAGCTGGTAATTTAAAATCTAAATTAACTTTACACGTAAATCGATTAAATTAATTTTAGTCAAATTAAGATATTTTATAAAGTTCCTATTTTTTAGGAACTTTTTTTTTATAAATTCATTTTGACTTTTAGTATTTAACTAAAACCATATTTTTTGCAAAAAGCAATACAATCTTAAGAAATAAGAAAAAAATGAAATAAGTTCTATTTTAAAACTGTACCTTTGCAGTCAAGTTGTCTCTATTTTTTGACTTCAACAATTTTAAAAACGTAGAAATAATAATAATGTCAAAGAAAACGTCAAAAAATAAATTTATATTATGGATAGCAACACGTTATTTGTTTTCTAAAAAATCACATAATGCAGTTAATATCATTTCTGGAATTTCAGTTCTTGGGGTTTCAGTAGCTACTTTGGCTCTTATTGTTATTTTATCAGTATTTAATGGTTTCGATTCTTTGCTTGAAAAAACGTTTTCAGCCTTTGACCCCGATTTAGAAATATCACTTATTAAAGGAAAACGATTTGAGTGGAATAATGAATTAGAAAATAAAATAAAAAATATCAAAGGAGTAGAACAAATCTCTGGTATCATCAAAGAATCGGCATTGGTTCGTTATTCCAATCGTCAGACCCCTGTTATTATTATGGGAGTTGATGATAACTACCATCAAGTTACCGATATTGATAAAATAATCTACGATGGAAAATTTTCGGTAAACAAAAACGACAAACAACAAGCCACCATTGGAATTGGAATTGCTCTAAGGCTTGGTTTGAATATTCACTCTTTTGAACCATTGATTATCAATGCTCCTAATAGAACTGAAAAAATTAACCTTGTTCGCCCTGAAACAAGTTTAATAACAGAAATTGTACAAGTAGGGGGGATTTTTGCTCTCAATCAACCTGATTACGATGACCGTATCGTTATGGTTTCACTTCCTGTTGCAAAATCATTATTTCAATATGATGATAACATATTTACTTCCATACAATTAAAGATAAATCCTAAACAGAATGTTGATGATGTTAAAAAAAAGATATTGGAATTATTAGGCAACGAATACCAAGTGCTTAATAAGTACGAACAACAAAAAGATTATTTTAACATCACGAAAATAGAAAAATGGATAACCTATCTTATTTTATCATTTATTTTAATGATTGCTATTTTTAATATTATTGGTTCGCTATCTTTGTTGATTATTGAGAAAAAAGAAAGTATCGAAACATTGCGTATGATGGGTGCTTCAGAACAAATGATTAAAAATATATTTTTATTTGAAGGTTGGCTCATTTCAATATCAGGAGCAATTATTGGCTTGATTTTAGGAATTATCATTATATTAATTCAGCAATATTTTGGAATTTTGAGAATTGGTGAAGGAACTATTGTTGAATTTTATCCTATCAAATTATCGTTTTACGATATAATAATAACCTTAACAACTGTTATTACAATCAGCTTTTTTTCTGTGCTTTATCCAATAAAATATATTACTAATCAAGTTTCAAAGAAACGTTGATGTAAAATTGGAACTCACTAAAATAGAAAAAAATATTTTTTGCATTGTTCTTTGTGAGTATTCTTGCCCTAAATTATACCTTACAACAATTAAAATAAAAAATGAAGTATTATTTTCTAACCATATTATTTTTTATTTTTATCGGGATAAATTGTTCTTTGTGGGGACAGCACTCTGCTACAATTAATAGAGTTATAGCATATTGTCCAGCACCAGGACAACACATTAACCGACTATTTCCTCCACCAGACCAGAGTGATACTTACGAAAATGTTCTTAAATATATCAATCGTGTTTTAGTTGGAAATAATAATCAAAAAACTATTGGTTTAGGAGCTTTTGGTGGATATATTATTGTTGGTTTTGACCATTCTATTATAAACAAAAAAGGAGAATACGATTTCAAAGGATTTGGCAATGCTTTTCAAAATAATTCGGAACCGGGCGTGGTTATGGTTTGTCAAGATTTGAATAAAAATGGACAACCTGATGCAAATGAAACTTGGTACGAATTGGCTGGAAGCGAACACAACAATCCTCATACTGTCCGAAATTATAAAATCACCTATTATCGTCCCAATCAAGTAAAACAAGACGTTAAATGGATAGATAATCAAGGTAATAAAGGTGTTATTAAACATATTTCTTATGCTACACAAAACCATATTTTCCCCAATTGGATAACAGAAGACACCCTCACTTTTAAAGGCACAAAGTTACCGAATAATATTGTAAAAAATGGTTCATCTTTTAACCTTACAAATTTTGATTATGGATATATGGACAATCATTCTAACGATGCTTCAATAGAAAAAAATGGTTTTAAAATAGATTGGGCAATAGATAAAGAAGGAAACCATATTGATTTGGAATACATTGATTTTATTCGTATCCATACAGGACAATTACAACAAGCCGGGTGGTTAGGAGAAACCTCCACTGAATTGGCAGGAATAGAAGATTTACATTTTCCAAAGGCTAATAAAAAGATACAAATATCAATTAATAATAATATTCTAACCATTTTAGGAACAAATAATTTGAAAGAAATCTCATTCTTTGATTTAAATGGTAGAAAAATACACTCTGTACAAAAGAAAACAACGATTAATTTAAGTTCATTATCAAAGGGAATTTATATTATTGAACTTAAATTAAATGAACAAAAAATCATTTATAAAAAAATCATTTTATAAAATCATTAACTAAATGAACTCATTTGAACTTTTAGTGTTTTAATAAAAATAAGATAACGTTTTTGTAAAAAAACACTTCTTGTAGAATTTGTAACCATTTTTTTAACTTGCCGATGATAAATATTAAGGTCATTATCAAAAGCATAAAAACAAAATAGAGATGAAAAAAAATCAAACATTGTATTTTATTATAGCCGTACTTATCGGATTTGCATCGTGTGAAAAAGATAGTTTTGAAGCCACTCATACGCTGGGCTTGGAAGATAAATTACCCCTACCCGATTCTACTTGGGTGGGCGATACGACTGGAACAATAGTTTATGAAACAGAAACAGAAAAAAAATATTTTAATCAATTTGATGATGATTTTTTTGTTTTTGACAACTACTATACTGTAAGAACCACTGGAAATTCTTGGAGTGGATTTGCAATTACCAATGGAACAGACACTAAAACAGAGGAATACACCAACAATAGTGCCATTGTAGGAAAAGGTATTGATGGAAAAGTTTATTTAACAGCCAATAATGGTTTTTCTAATTCGGCAAAAATCTCTTTTAAGGATAAAAAAGCAAGAAAAATAAAAGGAATGTACGTTACCAACACTACTTATGCCTACAAAGTTATTAAAAATGGTAATCGATTTAGTAGAAAATTCACAGATAACGATTGGTTTAAATTAAAAGTGATTGCTCTTGATGAAAACAATGAGAGAAAAGATAGTACAGTAATTTATTTGGCCGATTTTAGGAATGGTAAATCTAAAATCTTAAACAAATGGAAATGGGTAAATACTGAAAAGATGGGGAAAGTAAACGCCTTAATTTTTGATTTATCTTCAACAGACAATGGGGAATGGGGAATGAATACACCAGCTTATTTTTGTATTGATGGAATAAAAGCTGTTAAATAACTCACAACAAAAATTCGGTTGGGTATTTGAAAACGGATTTCTAATACCCAACCAATGAAATTTATACACGATAAAAAATATTAATCATAAACCTATGCTGTTTTTAATTCTTTTATTTCTTGCTTTTACTTTAATCCTTATAATATCAACTTTGATAGCTCGTAGAGGCAAAACGGAATCCTCAGAAGTTGTTATACAAGAAAATTCAGAATGTTGTGGAGCTCACGAAGTGTGTGAAAATGAGAATTTACAAGTCGTTAACCCTAATATAGAGTATTTTGATGATGAAGAATTGGACGAACTTATCAATAAAAAATCACTCAATTATACTACTGAACAAATAAAAATGATAGAAGACGTTTTTTATACACTCCGAGAAGAAGATGTGGCTGGTTGGCTTAAAAGTTTACAGATAAGAAACATAGAACTACCAACACACATTAAAGAAGAAGCCTTACTTATAGTAGGCGAGCGTAGAAATGCCACTATCTAAATTCAAAACTATCAAAAAATGTATTATTATATCTATATCATTTTTATTATTTGTCAGAATTGTATTTCTCTAACGCTTTTTCTAAAATAACCAATGATTTTGCCAAATCCTCTTTATTAAGCGTATAAGAGATTCGAACTTGATTTTTTCCGTACCCTTCTTCTGTATAAAATCCCGATGCAGGAGCTAACATTATGGTACTTCCTTCGTATTCAAAATCGGACAAACACCAAGTACAGAATTTATCAGCATCATCTATCGGTAGTTCGGCAACGGTATAGAACGCTCCCATTGGAATGGCAGAAAAGACATTGGGAATACGATTTAATCCGTCAATTAAAAAATTACGTCTTTCTAAATACTCGCTATACACTTCCTGCATATATTCTTTGGGAGTGTTGATAGATGCTTCAGCCACAATTTGTCCCAACAACGGAGGACTTAATCGTGCTTGGCAAAACTTCATTACCGTTTCTTTTACTTCCTTGTTTTTGGTTACTAATGCACCTATCCGTATCCCACATTCACTATATCTTTTGGAAACACTATCTATTAAAACGACATTATTTTCAATACCATCTAAATGAAAAGCAGAAATATAAGGTGTTCCTGTATAGCAAAATTCACGA
>PDWI01003238.1_pt1 | contig 23162 bp, 21 predicted proteins | sample 1430891 | NCBI WGS metagenome assembly PDWI01 (sample SAMN01162508, study PRJNA174530) | Oral metagenome, whole genome shotgun sequencing project. | biome: Marine environment; feature: Marine mammal; material: Swab sample of the gingival sulcus; isolation source: swab sample of gingival sulcus... | reverse complement strand
GACTTCGTTTTGCGTTTTTTCTTTTTCTCATCTTCTGAGAACCCATTTTTCACTATGGTTTTATTTTTTCTTACACTATTCAATTTTCAATGTCCAGCTTGTCGCCCATCAGCGGCGACTCATTAATAATAACACGGACTATATACCCTCGTCAACACTTTTTTTGAATTTTTTTTTATTTTTTTACGATTTTTTTTATACTTTCTTATACATAATGTATAATAACTGAAATTTAAATAAAAATCTTTTTCTATATAAAGTATACTTTAAAAATTTATTTATATTTGTATACAGATTTATTTATACTTTATTTTAATATAGATTTCATTAATTAATCACTAAATATTTATACTATCTCTTTTCATTCTATTAGTCCATAAACACTAGCTTAATCAGTAATTTATTCCCGATTATCTTTAATTTAATATTATATGAAGTACCAATATCATTAAAATATTAGCACTTCATTAATAATAATTTTTAATATCCTTACGTTCCCAAATACGCAGATTTAACATTTTCATCATTTAATAAGTCCTTACCTTTTCCTTCAAGAACAATCTTACCAGTTTCAAGAACATACGCATAATCAGAAATTTCAAGAGCAGCTTTTGCATTTTGCTCTATTAAAAGAATAGTTACACCCTCATTATTAATTTTTTTAATTATATCAAAAATATCTTTTACAATAAGCGGAGCAAGACCTAAAGAGGGTTCGTCCATCATCATAATCTCTGGTTTTGTCATAAGAGCACGACCAACAGCGAGCATTTGCTGTTCACCACCAGACATAGTACCAGCCTTTTGCCATTCTCTTTCTTTTAATCTTGGAAATAAATCATAAATTTTTTCAATATCTTCTTGAATCTGTTTTTTATCCTTTTGTAAATACGCACCTAAAATTAAATTTTCTTTAACAGTTAAATTTGGAAATATTCTTCTCCCTTCAGGCACTAAAACTATTCCATTTGCAACTATATCCTTAGTTTTCTTATTAGTAATATTTTCTCCATTATAAATAATACTACCATTAGATGGATTTTCTAAACTCATTATAGTTCTAAGAGTTGTACTTTTTCCAGCTCCATTTGCCCCAATAAGACTAATTATTTTTCCTTTTTTAACATTTATATCTATTCCACGAAGTGCGTGAATTCCGCCATAATGTACATGTAAATCATTAATTTTTAACATTACTCAACCCCCAAATAAGCTTCAATAACCTTAGGGTCATTCTGAATATTTTCAGGAGAACCACTAGCAATCATAACACCATAATCTAAAACATATATTTTCTCACATACGCCCATTATAACTTGCATATGATGTTCTATCATAAGTATAGAAATATCATATTTATCTCTGATTTGTTTTATAAAATTCATAAGTTCAATAGATTCTTGTGGATTCATTCCAGCAGCAGGTTCATCTAACAATAATAATTTAGGTTCTGTAGCTAAAGCTCTAGCTATTTCTAATTTTCTTTGCTTTCCATAAGGTAAATTTTTAGCTTTTTCATCTTTTAAATCTATAAGTTCTAAATCTTTAAGAAGTTCAATAGATTTTTCATAAATATGTTTTTCTTCCCTTTTATATTTAGGTGTTCTTAATATAGATGACAAAAGACTTGACTTTAATCTTAAATGATTAGCTATTAAAACATTATCTAAAACACTTAATTCTTTAAAAAGTCTTATATTTTGAAACGTTCTAGCAATACCCATCTTTGTTATTTCATGAGCTTTTAATCCAGTAATTTTTTTATCACAAAAATATATATCTCCATAAGTCGGCTTATAAACGCCTGTAATCATATTAAAAGCTGTTGTTTTTCCTGCTCCATTAGGACCAATAAGACCAACGATTTGCTTTTCTTCTATATCCATATTAAGTTCAGATACAGCTTTAAGTCCACCAAATTGCATAGTAATATTATCTACTTTTAACATATTATTTTTCCTCCATTATAGGTTTATTCTTTTTAAACCTTTTTAAAAATTTCTTTTGAAGAAAATAATCCCAATTAAATTCATTATGTCCCATTAATCCACGTGGATACCAAAGTATAACTATCATTAAAAGTGCTGAAAAAACAACCATACGCATACCAGCTATACCTTCAATTTGGATAAATCCAAAATCCATATTTCCTTCTAAAAATCTTAAAACTTCCATCATACTTGTAACTACACAAGCCGATATTACAGTACCAGTTATACTTCCTATTCCACCAAGTACAACTATAAGAAGAATATTAAATGTTAAAATAAATCTAAACATAAGTGGGTCAATAGTTCCTAACATATGTGCAAGCAAACCACCACCTACTCCTGCAAAAAAAGCTCCTATCACAAACGAATACATTTTATGTCTAAAAAGATTGACTCCCATAGCTTCAGCTGCTATATCATCTTCTCTAATAGCAAGAATAGCCTTTCCATAAGAACCATCTATTAATTTTTTAATAAAATAAATTGTAAATATAGCAATCCCCCAACTCCAAGTTGTATTTGTAACTCTATCTATTCCTTTAAGTCCAAGCGGCCCATTAGTAATAGATTGCAAATTAGTTGCAACAACTCTTATTATTTCACTAAAACCAAGAGTAGCTATCGCTAAATAATCATCTTTTAATTTAAGTATTGGAGCAGCTATTAAAGCACCTACTATTCCAGCCATAATTCCTCCAACTAAAAGAGCTAGTGGAAATGGAGCATAAAGCGATTTTATAAACGGATTTATAGGTACAGCATAAAAAACTGTGTCCTTTAACTCAGGTGACATTGTCATTAAAGCTGAAACATATGCACCTACAGCCATAAATCCAGCATGTCCAAGTGAAAATAAACCAGTAAATCCATTTATAAGATTCATACTTAGTCCAAGAATAATATAAATTCCACAAAGGTTTAAAATTCTTAACTTATAACTATCAAATTGTTTATTAAATATATATAAAATTACAATAAGTAACACAACAGCTAAGGCTGTTAATATTTTTTTATTCTTCATAATTACACCTTCTCCGTTAAGTTTTGACCCATCAAACCAGTTGGTTTAAAGAGTAATATTACTATTAACAAAATAAATGCTATTGCATCTCTATATCCTGTTAAAGCTGGGAAAAAAGCTATAATCATAATTTCAGAGAGTCCAAGTATAAATCCTCCTAAAACAGCTCCTCTAATATCTCCAATCCCACCAACTACTGCGGCAATAAAGCATTTAAGACCTGGCATCATTCCCATAAGTGGAAGTAATGTAGGATATTTCATTCCCCACATAACACCGCCTATAGCTGCAAGACCAGAACCTATAGCAAATGTAAAAGATATAATTTTATTTACATCTATACCCATTAACCTTGCTGCTTCATAATCTTTTGAAACTGCTCTCATCGCCATTCCAGTTTTTGTCTTATTAACTATATACAATAATAAAAGCAATAATATTATCGTTATTATTGGAGTATAAAATGTAATTGCGTTAATAGAAACATCACCAAAATAAATAACATTATCAAACAATTTAGGTGTTGGAAAAGTTTTAGGTCGTCCACCAAACACTACTATAGCAACATTTTCCATAAAAAATGAAACACCTATAGCAGAAATCATAACAGATATTGGTGGAGAATTTCTAAGTGGCTTATATGAAGATTTTTCTATCATTACACCTAAAACTACAGTAAGTAAAATAGCTAAAATAAAAGCTATATACCATGGCAATAAAAATGATGTTATAGCATAATACGCCATATATGCTCCAAACATAAATATATCTCCATGTGCAAAATTTATAAGTCTTAATATACCATAAACCATTGTGTAGCCTATAGCTAATAAAGCATATAAGCTACCCAATGATATTCCATTTGCAAAATGTTGCAATAATACTTGAATATCCATTTTTTTCTCCTATTTTTACGGTTTTTTGAAACGATTTTTTTTTACAAAAAAAGCCCTATACAAATATTTGTATAGAGCCAAATTTATCTACAATAATTTTTATTTAACAGGTTCTACTATTGTTAAATATGAGAACTTACCATCTTTTACTTGCTTAATTACAGCACTTTTGATAGCATCTCCGTTTTGATCTAATGAAATCATACCTGCTGCACCTTCAAAATCTTTAGTTTCAGCAATGTATTTATTTATTTCAGCGGGATCTGCAGAGCCAGCTTTTTTGATTGCATCTAATATAACTATATAAGCATCATATGATAAAGCTGTAACTGATGCAGGTTCTTTATTATATTTTTCTCTATACGCTTTTAAGAATTTTTCTGATTCTTGGGTAATAGGAACTTCGGTAGTAAAGAATGTCGAGAATACAACACCCTCAACAGCTTCTCCTCCTATTTCCAAAAATTCCGGTGTTTCCCATGTATCAGTTGCAATAATAGGCACATTAATACCTAATTCTCTAGCTTGTTTTACAAGTAAAGCTCCTTCGGTATAATTTCCTGGTGCAAAAATTGCATCTGGATTTAATTCTTTTAAATTAGTTAATTGAGCGGTGAAATCTTGATCACCCGTATTATAACTAGCTTTTCCAACTATACAGTTTTCATCAGCTGTAAACTTTTTAAAAGCTTCCTCAAAATACTTAACTAATCCCACAGAATAATCACTAGAAATTTCCTGCAAAATAGCAACTTTTTTAGCTCCAATATTATTATAAGCATAATTTGCCATTACATCCCCTTGGAATGAATCTATAAAGCAAACTCTCGAATAAATATCATTTCCTAATGTTACCAACGGGTTGGTACAAGATGCTCCAACAGCAGGTACTCCAGCATCCTTAAATACAGGACCAGCAGCTATTGAAAAAGACGAACCCCAACTACCTATTACAGCATTCACTTTTTCTTTATCAACAAGCATAGTTGCAGCATTAGCAGCTTCAACTTTATCTGATTTATTATCAGCAACAACTAATTCAACTTTTTTACCTAATACTTCTGGATATAATTCATTAGCTAATTTGATTCCTTCTAATTCCATTTGTCCACCAGCAGCATTAGCACCCGTCATAGGTTCAAAAACACCAATTTTAATCGTTTCAGAGGTTTCGGAGGTCTCCTCTTTTTTCCCGCAACCAGTTAAAATAACCGTAAAAATAACTAATAACACAAACATTAACATAAATTTTCTTTTCAAAACAATTACCTCCTTTTTTTTATATCGTTTTAAAATAAATGTATTTTAATGATAATAACACACTTTTATGTGTTTTGTCAAATTTTAATTCCATTCTATCATTTTGAATGAAATTTATATTTTTTGAAAAAATGTTCGTATATTTTAACATTGTTATTTTTTTAACTTCTATGATTTTTATTAATTCAATATAAATTTAGCTATTATTGAAAACTCTTTTTAAGTAATGTATAATTATTACTATAATTTATTTAGGAGGTAAAATATGAAAAGAGTATTTTCAGGGGTTCAACCTACTGGACAAATTCACTTAGGTAATTTTATAACTATGCAAAATTTTGTTAAATTACAAGATACTCACGATTGTATTTATTGTATTGTTGATTTACATTCAATAACAGTTCCACAGAACCCACAAGAATTATACAATCATTCATTAGAATTAGCCGCTTTATATGTAGCTATGGGAATAGACCCTAAAAAAGCTACTATTTTTATTCAGTCGCATGTTCCTGCACATGCTGAATTAGCTTGGCTTCTTCAATGTAATATATATATGGGTGAACTTAGTAGAATGACACAATTCAAAGATAAAAGTTCTAAATCAAAAGCGTTTTCTACTGGATTGTTTACATATCCAACACTAATGGCAGCGGATATTCTTTTATACGATACTGATTATGTGCCAGTTGGAAATGACCAAAAACAACATTTAGAATTAACAAGAGATGTTGCTATTAGATTTAATAATAAATTTGGAGACACTTTTATAGTTCCTGAACCATATATTTCACAAGTTGGTGCTAGAATTATGGCTCTTGATGACCCAACATCTAAAATGAGTAAATCAAATAAAAATGAACATAGTAAAATATCTGTATTGGATTCACCAGAAAAAATTAAAAAAAGCATTATGAAAGCAAAAACAGACAGCGAAGGCATAATTCGATATGATGAACAAAACAAACCTGAAATAAGTAATCTTATGACTATATACTCAGTATTATCTGACTATAGTATTGAAGATATAGAGAAAAAATATGAAGGTGAAGGTTACGGAACATTTAAAAAAGATTTAGTCCAAGTTATAGTAAATAAACTTTCTCCTATACAAGAAAGGTATAAAGAAATTTTAGAAACTGGAGAGATTTTAGATATTCTTAGAGAGGGTGCTAAAAGAGCTGAATCAATAGCTAAACCAGTTTTACAAAGAACTTATAAACAAATGGGATTTGTTCCAAGAGATTTTTAAATTTAAATTTCTTCACATTATAAAAATCCAAGCAAAATTGCTTGGATTTTTTTTTAAATATTATTTAGTTTATTCATTTCGAGTCTGCATTTTTCTAATGCTTTTTTCTCAAGTCTTGAAACAGTCATTTGAGAAATATTTAATTCAGAAGAAATTTTAGCTTGTGTTTTGTCATTAAAATACCTATCTTCAATAATTTTTCTTTCAATATCATTTAACTTCATTATACAGCTATTAATAAAATCACTAACTTCAATATAATTAAATTGATTATCATCTATTCCTATTAAATCTAGTAATCTAACTTCATTTTCGTTCTCCACGTCTACATTTATCTCTAAACTTTTTGGTTTATACATATAAGAAACTTCAATAGCTTCTAATAATTTGTCCTTGCTCATAGATAAATAATCTTCTAAATCATCAATATTTACGGATCTCTGTAACTCTTGTTGAAGTATCATTTTAGATAAATAAATTTCTTTTGAAAGTTCTTTTATTTTTCTAGGAACTTTTATTAACCATCCCTTATCTCTAAAATGTTTTTTTATTTCACCAATAATAGTTGGTGTTGCAAAACTAGAAAATTCATACCCTAACTCAACATCAAACCTTTCTATTGCATATATAAGAGCCAAAGAAGCAACTTGATAAAGATCTTCATGTTCTAACCCTTTGTTATCATATTTTTTAGATAAAATTTCAGCGAGGTATAAATTTCGCTTAATTAATTCATTTCTTAATGATATATTCTTATCTTTTTTATATAGTAAAAACAATTCTTTATCACTATACTGTTCAAAATCAGAATTATCATTTATTGCAATATTACTGCCATCTGTGTCAAGTTTTTTTACTGCTTCGTTTTTCATAACATCGCCCCCATGCAATAAAAACTTTCGTTTAAAAACTTAATATCTTTTATTTTATTTCTAATTATGCATATCTTTGCTTTTAATTTAATTTTATTTTTATTATTCTTCGTCCTCTTCATCTTCATCATCCGCAATTTTAGCAATAGAGACAAGCTGCGTATCTTCATCTGTTCTCATAAGTTTTACACCACTTGTTTTTCTACCAGTTATAGAAATATCATCAACCCTTATTCTTATTAAAATTCCATCTGAATTGATAATCATAAGATTTTCATCGTCTTTAACGATTTTTGCACCTATAACAACTCCTGTTTTATCAGTCATATTATATGTTAAAATTCCTTTTCCACCCCTGTTTTGAATTTTATAATCAGATAAAACAGTTCTCTTTCCATATCCATTTTCACTTACAACTAAAACTTTAGAATCTTTATCAACTATTTCCATAGTCACAACATCATCATCTTCATCTAGTCGTATTCCACGAACTCCTGTTGATATTCTTCCCATGGCTCTAACATCAGATTCATTAAATCTTATAGATTTACCATGCTTTGTTATAATCATAAGTTCATCATCGCCACTTGATTTTCTAACGCTATTTAACTCGTCATCATCATTTAGCTTTATAGCTATTAATCCAGTTTTTCTCGATGTATCAAATTGTTCTAAATCTGTTTTCTTAATAATCCCCTTTCTCGTTGCCATAACTAAATATCCATCATTAAATGATTTAATCGGCATAACAGCTTTAACACTTTCTCCATTCTCTAACTGCAATAAATTTATAATAGCTGTTCCTTTTGAGATTCTTGAAGCATCTGGAATATAATAAGCCTTCTTACGATATACTTTACCAAAATTTGTGAAAAATAACAAATAATCATGAGTAGACGTTATATAAATATCTTCTACAAAATCTTCATCTTTAGTTGAAAGACCTGTTTTGCCTTTTCCACCTCTTTTTTGAGTAGCATATTCACTAATACCAGTTCTTTTTATATAACCTGAATGAGTTAATGTTATTACAACATTCTCTTCTTCAATTAAATCTTCTAAATCAATTTCATCTCTATTAAAACTAATTAATGTTTTTCTCTGTGTTGCATACTTTTCTTTTATATTTAATAAATTTTGTTTAATTATATCGAGAAGTAAACTTTCATCATTTAAAATCTTCTTAAATTCAGCTATCTTTATTTGTAGCTCATTATACTCTGCTTCAATTTTTTCTTTTTCCAGCCCTTGAAGTCGTCTAAGCCTCATATCTACAATTGTTTTAGCTTGAATTTCAGAAAGTTTAAATCTTTCCATAAGTTTTTGTTCAGCATCATCATAAGAACTTCTTATAATTTTAATAACTTCGTCTATATTATCTAAAGCAATTTTATAACCTTCTAATATATGAGCTCTTTCTTCAGCTTTATTTAGGTCAAACTGAACTCGCCTAGTTTCAACATCTATTTGATGGTCAAGATAAAGTCTTAAAACCTCATATAGATTAAGTGTCTTTGGTTGGCCATCAACTAACGCAAGCATTATTATACTATATGTTATTTGAAGTTGACTATGTTTAAAAAGTTTATTAAGAATAATATTAGGATTAACATCTCTCCTTAACTCTATTACTATTCTAATACCCTCTCTATTACTCTCATCTCTAAGGTCTGTTATTCCATCTATTTTTTTGTTTTTTACTAAGTCTGCAATGCCCTCAAGCAACTTAGATTTATTAACTTGATAAGGTATTTCTGTGACTACTATAGCCATTTTACCTTTTCTAATTTCAACAATTTCAGCTCTTGACCTTAAAATAAACTTACCACGACCAGTCCTATAAGCTCTTTTAAAACCTTCCATGCCCATAATTTCAGCACCTGTAGGTAAATCAGGACCTTTTATTATTTGAATTAAATCCTCAACATCAGCTTCTTTATCATCTATAAGTTTAATAGTTCCATCTATAACTTCACCTAAATTATGAGGTGGAATTGACGTTGCCATACCTACCGCAATACCATTTGAACCATTTACAAGTAAATTAGGAAATCTTGATGGAAGTACAACAGGCTCGTCCATAGTTTCATCATAATTAGGACGAGTGTCTACAGTCTTTTTAGAAATATCACGCAACATCTCCATAGATAACTTAGTCATTCTTGATTCTGTATAACGCATTGCAGCAGCATTATCTCCATCTATAGAACCAAAGTTTCCATGACCATCTATAAGTGGTTCATTTATAGAAAAATCTTGTGCCATTCTAACCATAGCATTATAAACAGAAGAATCCCCATGAGGGTGATATTTACGCAGAACATCACCGACAACTGCAACACATTTTCTATATGGTTTATCAGGAGTAAAACCAAGTTCATTCATAGCGTAAAGTATTCTTCTATGAACTGGTTTAAGTCCATCTTTAACATCAGGTAATGCTCTACTAACAATTACACTCATAGCATAATCTATATAAGAATTTTTCATTTCTTGATTTATATCTATGTTTATAATTTTTTGATTAGTTTCTTTCATTTTTTTACTCCTATATATCTAAACTATTAACATATTTAGCGTTTTCTTCGATAAATTCTCGTCTTGGCTCTACCTTTTCACCCATTAAAGTTGAGAATATCAAATCAGCTTCTACAGCATCTTCTATATCAACTTTTAAAATAGTTCTAACTTCTGGATTCATAGTAGTTGTCCATAACTGGTCTGGATCCATTTCTCCTAAACCTTTATACCTTTGAATAGTAACATTTTTTCTGTCTATAGTTTTTAATAATTCTAGTTGCTCTTTTTCTGAATAAGTATAATATTGCTTTTTCCCAACTTTTACTTGATAAAGAGGTGGTTGAGCAATATAAATATGACCATTATCAATAAGCGGTCGCATATATCTAAAGAAAAATGTAAGTAAAAGTGTTCTAATATGGGAACCATCAACATCAGCGTCGGTCATTATAACAATCTTATGGTATCTTAATTTTTCTAAATCAAATTCATCACCAATACCACAGCCAAAAGCTGTTATCATAGCTCTAATCTCGCTAGAATTAAATATTCTTGTAAAATTAGACTTTTCAACATTTAATATTTTTCCTCTAAGAGGAAGTATTGCTTGTATATTTCTATCTCGACCAAGCTTTGCAGAACCTCCCGCAGAATCACCCTCGACTAAATAAACTTCACAAAGCTCTGGATTTTTCTCAGAACAATCAGCAAGTTTTCCAGGAAGAGTAAGACCATCAAGAAGTCCCTTACGTCTTGTAAGCTCTCTAGCTTTTCTAGCCGCTTCTCTAGCTTTTGATGACCTTAAACATTTTTCTATAATAATCTTTGCATCATTAGGATTCTCTTCTAAAAAAGTATTTATCATTTCAGCTGTTATAGTTTCAACAAGACCTCTTATTTCACTATTTCCAAGCTTAGTTTTAGTTTGACCTTCAAACTGAGGGTCTTCTAACTTAACTGAAACAATAGCTGTTAAACCTTCTCTAACATCTTCACCTAATAAATTATCATCTTTTTCTTTTAAGAAATTCTTTTTTCTTGCATAATCATTAATACACCTAGTTAAAGCACTTCTAAAACCACTTAAATGCGTTCCGCCTTCATGTGTATTAATATTATTAGCAAATGTAAATACATTATCAGAATATCCATCTGTATATTGTAAAGCTAATTCAACTCTATTTTCTTCTGTATTTTTTTCAAAATAAACTATATTTTCATGAATATCAGTTCTATTTTTATTAAGATATTTTACAAATTCTTTTATTCCACCTTCATAAAAAAACTTAACACTTTTTTGTTCTTCTCTTTCATCGTTTAAAGTTATAGAAATTCCTTTATTTAAAAAAGCAAGTTCTCTTAATCTATGTTCAAGTGTAGAAAAATTATAAACAGTATCTTCAAAAATGGTAGCATCTGGCTTAAAAATAGTTGTTGAACCAGTAGAAGTACTTTCTCCAACTATTTCTAACTCTTTAACGGTTTTTCCTCTTTCAAATTCTATACGATAAACTTTATTATTTCGGCTAACTTCTATTGTCATATAATCAGAAAGAGCATTAACAACAGAAGCACCTACACCGTGTAGACCACCAGAAAACTTATATCCACCACCGCCAAATTTTCCTCCAGCGTGTAAAACTGTATGAATAACTTCAACTGCTGGCTTTTTTAATTTAGGATGCATATCTACAGGCATACCACGACCATCATCAGTTACTTTTATAGAATTATCTTTAAGAATACTTACTTCAATATTTTTACAATGACCCGCAAGAGCCTCATCAATACTATTATCTACTATTTCATAAACTAAATGATGTAAACCTCTTAATTCAGTTGAACCAATATACATTCCTGGTCTTTTTCTAACCGCTTCTAAGCCTTCTAAAACCTGTATATTCCCAGCATTATATTCATTATTCACTGCTGACATTTTTTCCTCCTAGTCTTGCACTACATTTCCATTTTTTATTTTAATGATTTTAGCCTCTTCTAAATATTCATCTATTATACTATCAATTTCTGTTATAGTTATAATTATTTGTAAATCACTTAAAGTTTTTAATAAATCATTTTGTCTTTTTTTATCAAGTTCTGACATAACATCATCAAGTAATAATACTGGATATTCGCCGATTTCATCATATATAATTTGTATCTCAGAAAGTTTAATAGAAAGAGCTGCACTCCTTTGTTGACCTTGAGAAGCATATATTTTGGCATCATATCCATTTAAAATAATATCAAAATCATCTCTATGAGGGCCTACACTTGTAAATCCCCTATCAATATCATTTTTTAATTGATTACCTAATTTTTTTAAAAACTCTATATATATTTTATCATATTCAAACTCATTAACCTTAATATTAGGTAAATATTTTAAACTTAATTTTTCTTTTTCATCACTAATTTGCAAATGAATTTTTTGACTAATTTCACTAAGTTTTTTTATAAATATATTTCTTTCTAAAATTATATAAGTTCCTATCGTAGCTAATTTTTCGTCCCAAATTTCCATTACTGTTTTATCAACATCGGAAAATTTCATTTTTTTTATCAAAGCATTTCTTTGGCTTAAAATTCTATGATATTCTATTAAATCATTACAATATTTCTTTTTTATATTTGCAATTTCACGATTTATAAATCTTCTTCTCTCCGCTGGCCCATCTTTAATAAGTTTTAGATCCTCAGGAGAAAATAAAACCACGTTTAAATGCCCAAATAATTCAGACCTTTTTTTTAAATGATTTTTATTAACCTTTATTTCTTTCTTTAAGTCTTTTTTTAGAGTATATTCAATCTCACAATCTATATATTCTTTACTTAAATTCGTTTTTATATAAGTTTCATCGAAATTTTTATTAATTAGTTCTTTGTCTTTTTTTGTCCTAAAAGAAGTTCCAAAAGCAGAAACAAAAATTGACTCAATTATATTTGTTTTACCTTGAGCATTCATTCCATAAATAATATTTAATTTAGGAGAAAAATCTAGCATAATTTGATTATAGTTTCTATAATTTTTTAAAAAAATTCGATTAATCTTCAACTTATATCCTCTTAACAATAATTTAATTTACGACTTTTAATTTTACCACATCTTCTATTTTACCATTTTCATCATAAAATTCTACATCAACTATGTCGCCATTATATAATTTTTTTCCACGCATAGTACATACTTCACCATTAACTAAAACACATTCTTCTTGAATAAAGATTTTAGCCATTCCACCTGTTTGTAAAACATTAGAAAATTTTAAAAATTGGTCAAGTTTTATAAATTCAGATTTTATTTTGATTTCTTCCATATTTTCTCCTTTTTATTCGTAATAAAAACATAATTGAAAATAATACAATATAAATAAGCGTTTAGAGCTTGCTCTAATAAGATTATTTTATATTGATGTTATTTATAATTATGTCAAAACGATGAGTAAATTTGCTTTAGCGTTTAAATTTACGAATACTTTTGACAATCAATTATGTTTTTTTATATCTAATAAATTAATTAGCCAATCTAACAGGCAACACTATATAAATATAATTATCATCATTATGAGCTTTTATAATACAAGGACTTATATTTGAATTTAAAAGCAACTCTATATCATTTGAATCAATAACTTTTAAAGCATCCAATAAATATTTAGGATTAAAACCTATATTTATATTCTTACCTTCTAAATTTATAGGAACAATCTCCTGTGCACTTCCAACTTCAACAGCTGATGTTATATTCATATTATTATCTTCAATAGCCAATTTTATTGAGCTATTTTTACTTTCTCTAGTTAACAAAGAAGCCCTTTCAATACTTTGATAAATTGAATTTAAAGAAACATTAACCTTAGAAGTAAACTCTTTTGGCTCAATTTGAGAATAATTTATAAAATCACCTTCTAATAAACTAGAAATAATTTTAATATTATTTATATTGAAAAGCACATGTTTATCAGTAAAACAAATCTTAACATCGTTATTATCGTCAAATAAAGAAAGTATTTTTAATGTTTCACTTAAAGTTTTACCTGGTACTACATATTTTATATTTTTATCAAATTGTATACTAGCTTTTCTAATTGCAAGTCTATAACCATCAATAGAAACTATAGTTAAATTTCCATCTTCAATTTGAAATAAAGAACCAGTAAGAACTTTTCTTGACTCATCTTGCGATATAGCAAAAATAGTCTTTTTTATCATATCTTTTAATAAATTTTGATTTATAGAAAAATAGTTTTGCTCGTCAACTTCTGGTAAATTAGGAAACTCATCAGATTTTTGTGCTACCAATGTGAATTTAGAATTTTCACAACTAATAGTAACTATCATATTTTCATCAAGTTCTATACAAACTGTAGATTGTGGTAATTTTCTTATAATTTCTCCAAAAAGTTTAGAAGATAAAACTATAGAACCTTCTTCTTTTATTTCAGCATCAATATTTGTTTCTATTCCAATACTCATATCATTAGCAGTTAATTTTAATTTATCATCATATGATTCTAATAAAATACCTTTTAAAATAGGTTTTGTAGTTTTTTGTGAAACAGCTTTTTGAACTATATTTATAGAATTAGTTAAATCTTTTTGATTACAAATTATTTTCATTGTTGATAACCTCCTTAAAAAAATCATTTTATTATATATATATATTATTATATTTTTTATAGTAATAATAGTAGGTATTGTAGATTTGTTAATAAACTTATTAATTATTGAAAAATAAACGATGTTAGTGTTATTAATTTGTTGATAAAAACAAAAAAAAACTAAATTTATTAACAAAACTAATCAAATTATAGGTTTTAAGTTTATTAACAAAGTAGTTTTTTTTATTAACAACTATATGTTAATAACTATAGTTGTTCCTTTATATAGTTGTCTTTTTAATTAATAAAAATTATTCCCCAAGTATTTCTTTCTTTATATTTTCAATTTTTTCTGCAAAATTATTATCTTTTTCTATGTCGGATAAAATCTTATCATGTGCATGAATAACAGTTGTGTGGTCTCTACCACCAAATTCTTCTCCTATTTTAGGTAGGGATAAATCAGTCATAGTTCTAGCCAAATACATAGCAATTTGTCTAGGATAAGCAATAGAGCGAGTTCTTCTCTTTGAATTAAAATCTTCTGATTTTATATTATAAAATTGAGAAACCGCATCTTTAATTGCAGGAATATCAACTTTTTTAGGTTTTGAAGAAGATATAATATCTTTTAGTGCTTCTTCCGCTAAAGAAATATTTATTTCACTATTATCAAGTGAAGAATAAGCTACAATTCTAGTTAAAGAACCTTCTAATTCTCTTATATTAGATTTTATTTTCTTAGCAATAAACTGCAACACATCATCAGTTACAGTAATATTCTCTTTTTCTGCTTTTTTTCTAAGAATAGCAACCCTAGTTTCATAGTCAGGAGCTTGAATATCAGCAATAAGTCCAGATTCAAAACGTGAACGCAATCTATCTTCAAGAGTTGGAATCTCCTTAGGAGGTCTATCACTTGAAAGTATTATTTGCTTGCTATTTTCATATAAAGTGTTAAATGTATGGAAAAATTCTTCTTGAGTTCTGTCTTTTCCAGCTATAAATTGAATATCATCTACTAGGAGAATATCAACATTACGATATTTATTTCTAAATTCTATATTTTTATCATCTTTTATAGAATTTATAAGCTCATTAGTGAATTTTTCAGAAGAAACATAAACAACATTAGCTTCTTTATTTTTATTTAATACATGATGACCAATCGCATGCATCAAATGAGTTTTTCCAAGACCAACACCACCGTATATAAAAAGTGGATTATATGCTTTTGAAGGAGATTCAGCAACAGCAAGTGATGCAGCATGAGCAAGTTTGTTGCTATTTCCAACTACAAATTCTTCAAAAATATATTTATCATTTAAGTTTGGCGAATTAAAACCAGTCTTGCTATTTTGATTGTTAGTTTCATTATAATCGACTACTAAATTATTGCCTTTGTCGTTTGGAGTTAGTATTATTGGTTCTAAATCCTTTAAAGAAACTTCTTTTAGACCATTTTTTATTAAATCGGTAAAGTAATTAGTTAGTGTGTCTTTTGCTATATCGTTTTCTACGAGTATGTAAAATTTATCGTCTTTGATTTTTAATGGCTTGGATGGTTTAAACCAAGTATTAAAAGTAATATTGGTTATAGTTGGTTCGGAAGATATTACAGTTAAAAATTCCTCCCAAATTTTATTTAAGTCCAAATTCATAAAAACCTCCTAAAAATATATTAAATCCACAAGTTATACACAGAAAATGTGTATAAAAGTATGGAAAATTCGCTTAATTTGATAAAATATTTATTAACATAAAAACTATAAAAAATTGTTGATAATTGTGAATAATAATAATTTTAGTTTAGAATAAATTATAATTAAAAAATTTATTTATAATGTAGAAAAAAAATAAAATCAAATTAGAATTAAAAAAAATCATCTGAATAACTTTATTAAGTTATCAAGAGACAATATAAATAATAACAAATTGTTGATAACTTTTCAATGTTATTAGAACTATCCACAGATTCAAAAAATAAAAATATCAACAAAAAATATAAAAAAATCATATATAAATGAAGAAAAAAGCATTTATATGGTATACAGCTGAAAACATACTACAAGATATTGATTTTAAAAAATTTTTTCAACTTTTTTTCTTTCTTGACACCAGTATTCATATGAGTTATAATTGTCTAGCGGACTTTTTTTGGAGAATAAATATTTATTATTTATATATATCGGATTTTGAGGAGGTGTTATTATGAAGAGAACTTTACAACCAAAGAAAAGACAGAGAAAAGTTGAACATGGTTTTAGAAAGAGAATGAAAACTAAAGCGGGTAGAAACGTTTTAAAGAATCGTAGAAGACGAGGAAGAAAGAAATTAACTGCTTAATAAGACCGCAAATGTGGTCTTTTTTGCAATTTCTAAAGAATTAAAGATTTAGGTGTTAATATGTCTGGTTTAAATGGTGATATAAGTTTAAAAAAAAGTAGTGAATTTAACTCCATTTATAAAAAAGGAAAATCGTATATTACAAAATATATGGTGATTTATTTTGTAAAAAATAATATGAATTATAATAGAATTGGATGTACGGTTAGTAAAAAAGTTGGAAATGCTGTTGTTAGAAATAGAGTGAAAAGGCTCATAAAAGAATCTTATAGATTGACTGAGAATGTTAAAAAAGGATACGATATAATTTTTGTGGCAAGAGTAAGAATGAAAGATGCTAATTACGAAATTGTTAAGAAAAATATAAGTTATTTATTAGGAAAAATAGGAGAATAAAGTGAAATATATTTTAATATATTTAATTAAATTTTATAGAAAGTATATTTCTCCACTTAAAGCTCCAAGTTGTAGATTTATTCCTACTTGTTCTCAATATGCGCTTGAAGCAGTAGAAAAGTATGGATTTTTAAAGGGTGGTTATTTATCGGTTAAAAGAATTTTGAAATGTCATCCATTTCATGAAGGTGGCTATGACCCTTTAAAATAAAAAATAGGAGGAAAATTATTGATAGCGACTATATTTGGTGAGTTACTTGGTTTTATATATTCATTTGTAAAGGATTATGCTTGGTCAATTATATTATTCACATTATTTGTTAAATTAATGTTATTGCCATTGTCTATAGCTCAGATTAATTCAACAAAAAATATGAGTAAAATTCAACCTGAAATTAAAAAATTACAAGAAAAATATAAAAATGATAAAGAAACATTGAATGTAAAAACAATGGAATTGTATAAGGAGCATAAAATAAATCCTGTAGCTGGATGTTTGCCATTACTTATTCAATTGCCTATTATTTTTGGGCTTTTTAAAACTTTAAGAGAACCTTTAGAATATGTATTTTTAAATAATCAAGCTGTAGCTTCTGAAGCTCTTAGCAAAGGATTTTTGTGGATTAAGGATTTAGGAGCACCTGATTTTTTAGGTCCTCTTATTGGTGTAAACACTGGTTTAATAGCGACACTTCCAGGGATTTTACCTATTGTTGCTGCTGTTACAACTTGGATTCAAATGCAAATGACTAATACTTCAAGTACTCAAGATAATCAAACAATGAAAACTATGGCTTATACAATGCCAGTTATGATTCTTTTAATGGGAAGAACTCTTGCTTCTGGACTTATGTTATATTGGATAGTAGGAAATTTATTCCAAATCGGACAACAATACGTTCAAACACATCTTAGTTTGAAAGGAGAAAATAATGGTTAAATTTGTTGAAAAAACTGCTAAAACAGTAGATAACGCATTAGAGCTTGCTTTAATTGAATTAGATGAAGATAGAGAAAATGTTGAAATTGAAATAATAGAAGAACCAAATAAAGGTTTTTTAGGAATGTTTTCATCAGATGCTAAAATAAGAGTAACTGTAAAAGATAAACCTGATCAAAAAGCAAAAGAATTTTTAGAAACAGTAATACAAAATATGGGAATAGTTGGTGCAACTGTTAATACAAATCTTAAAGAAGGCTTACTTCATATAAACATTGAAGGTGAAGATATGGCGATTTTGATAGGTAGACGAGGTGCTACATTAGATTCTTTACAATATTTAACAAGCTTAATAATTAATAAAGATAGAGAAGATTATATTAGAGTTGTACTTGATACAGAAAACTATAGAAAGAAAAGAAGAGAAACTCTTGAGAAATTGGCTAACAAATTAGCTTATAAAGCTAAAAAAATGAGAAAAGATATTGTTTTAGAGCCTATGAATCCATATGAAAGACGTATAATTCATTCAACATTGCAATCAAATCCTTACGTGAGAACTAGAAGCGAAGGAGATGAACCATATAGGAAAGTTATTATTTTTTTAAAATAGATAAATTTAAAAAAATATAAATTAAAAGCTCAGTACAATACTGAGCTTTATTTATATACGGAGGATTAATAATGTATTATGACACTATAGCAGGAATATCTACTTCACAAGGGGAAGCTGCTATTGGAATTATAAGAATTAGTGGAACTGAAGCTTATTCAATAGCGAAAAATATATTTGTAGATAAAAATCATAAAAAATTAGAAAAAATACAAAACAGAAAAATGACATATGGAATGATAGTTGATGATGAACAAATAATTGATGAAGTTCTTTTAGTTTATATGAAAGCACCTTATACATTTACTAGAGAAGATATTGTAGAGATAAATTGTCATGGTGGTTCAGTTCCTATAAAAAGAATTATGGAATTATTATTGAAAAAAGGTTGTAGATTAGCCGAACGTGGTGAATTTACTAAGCGTGCATTTTTAAATGGGAGGCTTGATTTAGCACAAGCCGAATCTATAATGGATATGATTTCAGCTAAAACATCTAAAGGATTTGATGTAGCGTTTAATCAAATGGAGGGTGCTTTATCCCAAAAAATTAATGGAATAAGAAATGATTTATTGAAAACATTAGCACATATTGAGGTTAATATAGATTATCCAGATGAGGATATTGAAATGATAACTTATGATGAGTTATTAACTGATTTAGAAGTTACAAAAGTAAAAATTAATAATTTATTATCATCAGCAGATACTGGTAGAATAATTAGAGAGGGTCTAAAAACCGTAATAATAGGTAAACCAAATGTAGGAAAATCATCATTATTAAATGCTTTATTAAAAGAATCTCGTGCTATAGTTACAGAAATAGCTGGAACTACCAGAGATGTAATAGAAGAATATCTTAATATTGATGGTATCCCTATAAAAATAGTTGACACAGCAGGTATTAGAGATACAAATGATATAGTTGAAAAAATTGGAGTTGAAAAGAGTAAGCAATTTTTTAATGAGGCTGATTTAATTTTGGTTATGCTTAATTCAAGTGAAGAACTTACAGATGAAGATAAAAAGATTTTATCAAACATTGATGATAGAGAAGTTATAGTTATAGTGAATAAAACGGATTTAGAAAATAAAATAGATTATGACGAATTAAGTAAATTAATACCAAACCATATAGATAAAATAATTAAAGTTTCTATAAAAAATGAACAAGGAATACAAGAAATAGAAGATAAAATTAAGGCTTTAGTTTATAGTGGAGAAATAAAACAGAATGAAAATGTTTATATAACAAACGCTAGACATAAAAATGCTCTTGAAAGGGCTAATAATTCTATTGAAGATGCTATACAATCTGTTGAGTTAAATATGGCACTTGATTTTATTGAAGTTGACGTTAAAAATACTTATGAATATTTAGGTGAAATAAGTGGAGAAACCTTAGAAGAAAATATAGTAGATAAAATATTTAGTAATTTTTGTTTAGGGAAATAATAAAGCGTTGGAGGTAAATATGACAAACGTTTTTAATGCTGGAGAATATGATGTTATAGTAGTTGGTGCAGGTCATGCTGGTTGTGAGGCGGCACTTAGCTGTGCTAGACTGGGAAAATCAACTTTATTATTGTCAATAAATTTGGATTCTGTAGCTATGATGCCTTGTAATCCGTCAATTGGCGGTACAGGAAAAGGTCATTTAGTTAAAGAAATAGATGCTCTTGGTGGAGAAATGGGTCTTAATATAGATAAGTCAACTTTGCAAAGTAAAATGTTAAATAGTGGCAAAGGGCCAGCTGTACATTCATTGAGGGCTCAAGCCGATAAAACTAGATACCATATAGAAATGAAAAAAGTTATAGAAAGAACACCTAATTTGTATTTAAAGCAAGGCGAAGTAATTTCGATAGATATGGAAGATAATAGAGTAAAAGGTCTAACTACTTCAACTGGAGCATATTATAAATGTAAAATTATTATACTTGCAACAGGAACTTATTTAGGTGGAAAAATATTTATAGGTTCATCAGTTTTTGATAGTGGTCCAAATGGACTTGCTCCTTCATTACAATTAACCCATAATTTAAAGTCTTATGGTATTGAAATGAGGAGATTTAAAACAGGTACTCCAGCAAGGGTGAATAAAAGAACTCTTAATTATGATAATATGGAAATTCAATATGGGGACAAAAACGTAGTTCCATTTTCATTTTTAAATGAAAAAATTGAATTTGATGAGATTCCATGTTGGTTAAGTTATACAAATGATAAAACTCATAAAGTTATAATGGATAATATAAAAAGGTCAGCAATGTATGGTGGTCAAATTGAAGGAACTGGCCCACGATATTGTCCATCTATTGAAGATAAGGTTAATAGATTTGCTGATAAATTAAGACATCAATTATTTATTGAGCCAGAGGGAGAAGAAACTAACGAAATGTATGTTCAAGGTATGTCTACAAGTTTACCAGAAGATGTACAAATTGAATTTATGAAAACTATACCTGGACTTGAAAATGTTGAAGTAATGCGACCAGCTTATGCAATAGAATATGACTGTATCGATCCGACACAGTTAAAATTATCATTAGAATTTAAAGATTATTCTGGATTATTTTCTGCTGGGCAGTTTAATGGTTCTTCGGGATATGAAGAAGCTGCTGCACAGGGTTTAATTGCTGGTATTAATGCAGTTATGAAGTTAGAAAACAAAGAGCCTTTGATACTTGACCGTTCTGAGGCATATATAGGTGTACTTATAGATGATTTAGTGACAAAGGGGACAAATGAACCTTATAGAATGATGACTTCAAGAGCTGAATATCGTCTCATTTTGAGACAGGATAATGCGGATTTAAGACTTACTAAAAAAGGTCATGAGTACGGACTTGCCTCTGATAAGAGGTTAGAATTATTAAATGAAAAAGAGCAATTAATTGAGAAAGAAATGGAAAGATTAAAAAGCACAAAGAAAAAACTTTCTCGTGTAAATGAACATATAAAAAGTTTAGGTTTAGACGAATTAAAAGAGGGGATGTCTTTTTATGAATTAATGAGAAGGCCAGAATTAAATTATGATAATTTAAGCCCATTAGATGATGATAGACCTGAAATTAGAGCTGATGTGTTTCAGCAGTGTGAGGTTCAAATCAAATATAGTGGATATATTGATAAGCAGTTAAAACAAATTGAAAAATTTAAGTCTTTGGAGAATAAAAAATTAAGTAAAGATATTGATTATTCTAGTATTGATGGACTTAGAATTGAAGCAAGACAAAAGCTAGATAAAATAAAACCGAATTCTTTGGGACAAGCTTCGAGAATATCGGGAGTTTCACCTGCGGATATTAATGTTTTGCTTATATATTTAGAGCAGCAAAAGAGGTTAAGGAAGTTACAAGAGAGTTAGGATTATATAATAAAATTTAATATAAATTAATATAATATACTCAAAATTTACACAAAAAAAAATTATTTTATAATAATATTATTAGCTATTATTTTAATAACTCCAGATATGGTTGCGATAAATTCTATTTGCAGTTGATATAAATATAGCTTTGGTACAATATACTTAAAATGTAAACATTATAAATAAAAACATTTATTATTGTGAATGTAAAAATGGGAATTTGTAAATATATAAAATCTAATTATAGATAGCGGGTGAAGTGGTTGGAATGGGTAGAGTTAGGTAATTATATTACACAAATACGTGGAGTCTCTTATAATAAATCAAATTCTTCAGATGTCAATAAAGAAGGCTATATACCAATATTAAAAGCAAATAATATACAAGATGGGAAATTGATTTTTAATGGATATACTTATGTATCTAGTGATAAGGTCAAAAATGAACAGTTAATAAAAAAGGGAGATATAATTATAGCTACATCTAGTGGAAGTAAACATGTAGTTGGTAAAGCTGCTCAAGCTAAGGAAGATATGGGAGTTTCTTTTGGTGCTTTTTGTAAATTGATAAGAGTAAATGAATGCATAAGTAATGATTATTTAGGGCATTTTTTTCAATCAAAGTATTATAGATATAATATATCTTCTTTATCCGAAGGTGCTAATATTTATAATTTAAAAAATGAACATTTTGATAATATAAAAATATATTTACCCTCAATGCCTATTCAACAAAAAATAGTTGAGGTTTTAGATAAAGCACAGCGTTTAATTGATAATAGAAAATATCAAATAGAACTACTTGATAAACTTATTGAATCTATTTTTTATGATATGTTTGGTGACCCAGTTAAGAATGAAAAGGGTTGGGAAGTAGATAAACTAAAGAATAATATAAATTTATTAGGTGGTTATGCTTTTAAAAGTAAGGAATATAAAGATAAAGGTGTTCCTGTTATAAAAATAGGCAATATTAATAGAGGTTATTTTGAAGATAAAAATTTACAGTTTTATGACGAACAAAAATCACTAGAGAGATATTTATTAAAATCGGGAGATTTAGTGATGTCTTTAACTGGAACT
>PDWI01003235.1_pt1 | contig 23170 bp, 24 predicted proteins | sample 1430891 | NCBI WGS metagenome assembly PDWI01 (sample SAMN01162508, study PRJNA174530) | Oral metagenome, whole genome shotgun sequencing project. | biome: Marine environment; feature: Marine mammal; material: Swab sample of the gingival sulcus; isolation source: swab sample of gingival sulcus... | reverse complement strand
TAACTACAAAAAAAGTAAACTTGCCCACTATGAGGGTTTTTATGCCAGCGTAATTTTTGCCTGGCTGGCTTCTTCCCAGCCTGCGCTTATTGTGGAAGATTGCACCAATAAGGGGCGTATTGATATGAGCGTAGAAACAGAAACCGCCATTTATCTTATCGAATTTAAGGTGGATATACCGGGCGAAAAAGCCCTTGATCAGATAAAAACTAAGGGCTATGCCGAAAAATATCAGAGTAAAGATAAAAAGATCGTACTTATCGGTATTAGCTTTTCCAGCAAGGAGAAAAATGTAGAGGAGTTTGTTTGGGAAGATGGCTTTATTGTAGGCTAAATTTCTGGTACAATCTCAATCTTTTGTAAAAAATTTTGTGCATTTTCTATTGCCAGATCTCGGCTTTCTCCCTTTGCAATGGCGCAGGCGACCCGTTGGACGTGATTGGTTGTTTGTCCTGCAATGGTATCTCCTGGGCGAAGGTAGATATTGCTATATAGAATGTTTTTATCCGCTTTTGGTGGGATATCAATACGCTGAATAACACCTTTTGCAAAATCTTCTATAAACGCATATCGCAAGCAAATATTGTCATTCTTTTTGATAACCAGCTTATTTGTATCAACAGGTTCATTTATATGCAGCCTGATAACAGCATCAAGAAAGTCAACCCCCGTGCTTTCCGGTATTTCAAGGCTGGAAAAATGACCGCCCGATAAGCGTAGTGCAAACTCAATAATATAAATTTCACCATTATGGATAACAATATCACCCTTAATAATGCCACTTGTGATATTTAGCTCCGCACAAATATATTTATAATATTCTGTAAGCTCTTTCTTATGTTGTTCTGTTATGTGAATGGACGGTAGTTCTCCTCCATTTTCAATAATGTTGGGGAAAAAACGTTCCATATCCTGATAATTTCTATCTGCAAAGCCAATATGATAAATTTCTCCGTTGACTACCAGTGTTTCAGAGCTTATCTGGGGGCCATCAAGAAATTTCTCTACCATAATGGTTTGAGATGGGCTGTGTTTAAGGGCTGCTTCAATAGCGTTGTTAATTTCCTGCGGCTTGAAAATTATACTGATTCCTCTTGCCGCAGAATTATCTACTGGCTTAATGATTACAGGGAACCCCTCCTGTTCAGTAAAATAATCTATATCTTTACGGCTGGTAATACTTTTATATGGAGGAATTTTTACCTTTTTTGCCATCATATTCTTAGAGAGCAGTTTGTTTTCACTCAACAGAGCACTATCAAGGGGAATGGTATAATTTACCTCCAGCATATCCGCTGTTTTTGCAATAATTGAAGGGATATCCACCCCAAAGGCAATAACGCCATCAACTTTTTCGTTTAATTGATGGCGCACAAAATCTTCTACTTGTTCAGAATGTTTTATGCTTACTTTATAAAAGAGATCGACATATTTTTTCCCGGGAGCATCGGGGTTGCCGTCAAGGGCAATAATACGTAGCCCCATTTGCTTTGCCTTGAGTAACCCCGGAATTTGATCTGTACCAGCACCAAGCACCAAAAGTGTTTTATCCAAAATACATTCCACCGTTAATATTGATTGTTTGCCCGGTAATATATCCCGCCTCCTCACTGGCAAGAAATAGAGCCGTCGCAGCCACTTCTTTAGAGCTTCCTATCCTTCCTGCCGGGATATTTTTGCATTTTTCCTTACCAGTCGGAGTTTGCATTTCATTTTGAATCATATCTGTTGCAATAAGCCCCGGAGCGATGGCATTGGCGGTAATTCCGTCTTTTGAATAGAGCTTTGCCAGAGACATGGTAAAGTTTATAAGTGCCGCTTTTGCCGCCGCATAATGTACCTGATTAAAACCGCCCCATTGCCCGCCAATAGAAGAAATATTGATAATTCTGCCCCATTTTTTTTCTATCATGGAGGGTAATATTTCTTGAGTAAAGCGAAAGGCTCCGCCAAGATTGGTATTGAGCATTGTCTGCCAGTCTTGCTCGGTTATGGTTAAGAAATCTTTTTCTTGTGCAATTCCGGCATTATTTACCAGAATATCAATAGAGTTACTAAAGTGTTTTTCTGTATGGGCGATTGCTTCAATAACGGAATCTCTATTCTGAATATCTACCTGAACGGCAAGCATATCCGGGTTTGAGATTTCTTTGACAGGTGTATGGAAAAATCCATACGCTACATGATAATCACGGGCTAAAAAACGATCAGCTATGGCTCTACCAATACCCTTTGCTGCGCCTGTTACAAAAACAATTTTCTTTTTCATTTTTTCTGTTTGGTTTATAAACAATTTTTCCTTTCTAGAGCTTTTTTGACGGCCTTAATAATTCCTGCTGTATCAATTCCAAAAAGGGCAGGGAGTTCATCATGTTCTCCTGATTTTCCAAAAACATCCTGAACCCCAACGAATTCCATGATGCAGGGAAAATTTTGGGCAAGGCATTCAGCAACTGCACTGCCCAACCCTCCGATAATATTGTGGTCTTCAGCAGAGACTATTGCGCCTGTTTCCTTTGCTGCGGCAATGACTTCCTGTTCATCCAATGGCTTGATAGATGACATATTAACGACACGAACTTTCAAACCTTTCTTTGCAAGTATTTCTGCGGCTTCCAATGCACGAGCGACCATAACTCCTGTGGCAATAATAGTTATGTCTTTTCCTTCATAAATCCGATGAGCTTTGCCAATGTCAAAGTGGTGGCTGCTATCATAAATAACGGGAGCCTTGCTTCTGCCTGTCCGCATATAGACAGGCCCTTTATGGTCTAATATTTCCATAAAAGCCAGCATTAACTCATTGGCATCTGCTGGAGAAATGACAAGGGTCTCCGGTATTGCTCGCATGGTTGCCAAATCTTCAAGAGATTGTGCCGTTGCACCATCTGGTCCAACATCCAGCCCCACATGGGAGCAACAGAGTTTCACATTGCGTTTGGGATAGCATATTGCGGTGCGGTACTGTTCGTGAGCGCGCATTGTCCCAAATGCTGCAAATGTTGAAACAACAGGGATTAGCCCGCTCTCTGCAACACCTGAAGCCGCAGCCATCATATTTTGCTCGGCAATGCCGAACTGGATAACTCGTTCAGGCTCTGTCTCCACAAAGACTTTGGCACCGGTTCCGCCAGCAACGTCTGCATCCAGCAGAACCCAGTCTTTACGCACGGTTGCGGCATGGCAGAGAATACGCCCAAAGGCATCTCGTAATGAAACTTCTTCTTTTGGTTTCCAGAATTCAAGATTTTTCATTTTTTTATCCGTTTATATAAGTTCTTTTATTGCATCGTTATATTCCTGGTCAGTGATAGTTGACGAACCATGCCAAGAGACTACATTTTCCATAAAGGAGACGCCTTTTCCCTTGATGGTATCAGCCCAGATAAAAACGGGCTTTTTTCTTATCGTTTTTGCTGTATCAAAAGCTGTTTTTAGTTCATCGATATTATGACCGTTTACTTTCTCAACATGCCAGCCAAAAGAGGTTAGCTTTGCTTCAATATCTCCAATATCCAGTTGGTTGGTAACAAAAGAGTCTCCCTGTATCTTATTGGAATCATAAATCACCACAAGATTATCCAGTTTCTTAAATGGAGCCAGCATAAAACCTTCCCAGGTGTTTCCTTCTTGCATATCTCCATCACCAATAAGAACATAGACACGATAATCCATATTCTGGAGCTTGGCTCCCAGTGCCATGCCGATTCCCTGGCTTACGCCCATTCCTAAAGAGCCGGAAGGCGCATCTATTCCTTTTACGCGTGCATCGGGGTGTCCCTCCAACATACTGTCTATCTTTCTTAGTTTTTTTATTACATCTTCAAGAGAAAAAAGACCCTTAAGGGCGAGTGCAGCATAATAAGCAGGACAGGCATGTCCTTTTGATAAAATAAATCTATCTCTTGTCGGATCATCCGGGGTGTCTCCATTAAAATTCATTTCGTGAAAATAGAGAACAGCAAGGATCTCTGCGATGGAAAGACTCCCGCCGGGGTGACCGGAACGGGCATGATAGATGCTTTCTATAGTAATTTTTCTTATTTCTCTGGCAACAGCAGTTAAATCTGTCATAAGATAGTCCTTTTTTAACTTTTGATATTCGTTCATTTCTTACGACCTCACTCTATGAAATTAGTTTAATAAATTGGACCATGCTTTCAAAGCGACATCATCTGGAAAAAATTGCAAGTACTGTAAGACGCTTCCTTTGCTTTTTGATGCAAACATCAAATTTGTCTGAAAAAGTTCTCTTATTTTTTGCTCAGCGTTATTCTTTTCATCGTCTTTTTGGGCATGAAGATAGTCAAAGAATGGCTTACCATATTCTCCAAGGGATTCTGCATAAAGCTGGGCAGGAGACCTTTTATAATTTTTATCATCCCATGTTCTTGTTTTTTTCGGCGATGTCATCATTTCACTAAACACCTTATTCCAGCGAGAGATGGTCTTATTAAGATCATACTTTTCTCTGGCTGCAATGCGGGCATTGGCAGCAAGTTCTTTTACAAAATCAGGATGATCATAGAGATATTCTATCCAACGGCTGTATTCTTCTGGGCTATTGGCAATAATGCCCGTTTTTTTATGGTCAACAATATACCTTTCAGCGGGGTTATTTAAGACAACAGGAACACATCCCGCCATCATTGCCTCACCTAGAACCTGCTCACAGGTTCCAAAATGATTCGGTTGAAGAGGATAGCCAAAAACATCATAACAGGGAAACTCCTCCTTTGGATTGCCCTTACCTCGAAACAAAAATTTATCCCTTTTTCCCGATAACTCTGCTTGTTGAACAAGATGTTCCTGCGAATCTCCCGAACAAACAACAAATTGAATGTTTTTTCTCGAAACATTCAGGCACATTTCAATAAATTGGGGATGAAGTTTGGCAAAATCGGCAGTCCCCATAAAGCCAACAGTAAATTTTTTTTGAGGCATATGTTGCAATGAGTCATACTGAGTGAGTTCTGTTGTACTCCAAATATGCCGAATCTTTTTCTTTTGAGAGTCAGACAATACCTTAATATTTTGACTTTCATAACTGACAGGAGAAGTATGGATAAATATATCAACAAACTCAATTGTCTTGAGAGGGATGGTGTATGGAGGGTAAAGACCCGATGCATGATTCCATGCAACAAGCCGACAGACGGGCCATGTGAAGTTGATTATTATATCATATAAAAGAGGGTGATTCCACCAATGCAATATAATAATATCAGCATATTTTGTTTTTTTGCTTAAATCAGGAATTAAATCTTTTTTTTTGTAGAAATTATCATAAAAAGTCACATTTTTTTTATATATCGTTCTCCAATCTAAATTTTTATTTTTATCCAAAGAAACAACTGTATGTATGTTTTCAAAAAAATCTTTACGTATCCAATCAAGAACGACAGAGCCAACACCTCCTCCAAGATGGGGAGTGATATGTAAAATTTTAAATTGGTACGGCATACAAGACTGTTTCACTAACATAGTTGGAGTAATGTCTTAAGTAGTATTTATAATTGATTCCAAAACTTTTAATTAATAATGGAATGTCAAAAATATCATTAAATTTATGGTACACACAAATTGCCAAAACAGGTTTTTGTTCGTTAATTATATTTCGGGAACCATTTAATGCGTCAATCTCTCCCCCTTCTATATCCATTTTAATAAAAGTTACCGGCCTATTCTTCAAAATATTATCTAATGTCGTTACAGGTATTTCTACTTTCCCCGAAGGGGTTATCTTAGATGCAGAGCTAGCACCTTGATCAAACAAAAGTGTCCCTGTTTTAGAAGAAAGCCCTAAATTATATATAATTTAGGGTGTTTTTGTCTCGCAAAACACAAAAGTTTCCATAATCAGGTTCAAAAGCATAATAATTTTTTATTACCCCACCAGTTCTTTTGAAAACAGCGTCTAAAATATCTCCTGTATATGCTCCACAATCTACAAAACTATTTTCTGAGCTTATCCTATAAATATCGTCATCAAAATACTGCTCAACAGTTGGTTTTCTAACATCATCCAATAAAACTTTGCGATCATAATTACATCGGAACATCAAATGGTTGTCCAAGGTTTTTTTTGATAAATCATCTTCTAGCAAATTATAGACAGCTCTATAATCTTCAAGCCTTGAAATTATACAACCATGAGGGTCCTCAATTTCATTAGTATTATAAATTGCATATTGTTGGGGTGCATAAAAACTATCAATCCCGTAGCTATCAATTTGATTCATCAGGATTGAATATATCTCCAGATTAGTTGCAAAGATTATCTTGACATCATCTTTGATCCTCAGCAACTCATTAAATGATAGGATGGGAATACCTTCAATTTCTCCGCCGTATAATGATCTGTTATTATCGACAAACACATCGGGTTTTATACCATGTGGGATTAAAAAAATTTAGTAAAACATCTTTGGCATGGCTACCCGCAGGCATTAAAGCTATTTTCTTATTATCTTTTTCACAAAAAGACAAAAGCTTCTCTACTACTTTTGGCATACTTTTTATTCGATAATATCAAGCATGTTGTATTACTCGGTATAGCAGTGTAAAAAATCACCAAATATATCACTTAGAGAATTAATATATAGTTCTTTTTAGTAGCATTGCACAAGAAAAAACAAATCGCAAGGATGATAATATACATATAAAACCATTTTTATTTATACCTCGCAACAGAATTATACTCCCCACGCAAATCCCTCAAGACTCCCTTTGATGAAGATTAACGTGGCCTAGTAAAATTAGTCCGCTTAGTTCTAAGTATTAAATAAGCTAAAAACTGGATTTTTTATCCCTAGAGATTCTATTTGCTTTCTTATTTCATCTTCGTACTGGTAGGCTAGAATAATTATAGGCTCACTACCTGAAGAAACAGATCTTATTTTACTCGGAGAAATAATTTTAAAATTCCCAATTTGTTTTCCTTGCTTTTCTTTTGAGGAATCAATAAAATCAACAATATTGCAATCTTTTAACATTACGTCAAATAGATGAATCGCAATCGGCCCACAGCCCCAAAGAAATAATTTTTCTTTTGATTTTATAAAATTATAGAGCATTCCCTTATTTAACATTTCTTTTGATTCTGAAATATATTTATCTATTTTTCTTTGGATGCCTTTTTTATTGTCAATATTTTTATATATTTTAATATTCGACAGGCTATTTTTTAAAACAAAATATGCAGCTGTCATTGGTGGGATATGATGTTTTCTTTCTATACAAGAGACTTCAAAACCATATTTCTCTGCAAGTTTGCATATCGATATAGAAGTAAAGTGGTTTATATGCTCAGGATGAAAAAAGAAAAAAGGAACTTGTTTGGTATATTTTTTATTGAAACTTAAATATTCTTCTGCATCTGGCACTTCAATGAAAAAGTATCCTTCATCTTTCAACCTTGTTTTTATGTATCGTATGATACCATCAATATCAAAAACATGCTCTAAAACATGTTGCAGACAAACCAAGTCAAATTTTTGACGAGGAGCTTCTTCTTTGTTTATTTCTGATCTACCTGAATTGATATGTCTTTTAGACAATTCTTCACCCACAATATTCTTATATCCTAATGCCTCTAGCTCTTTTAATAGATCCCCCCCCCGGCTCCAACATCTAGAATTGCATCCTCTCTTGTTTTTGATAAAAATCGTTGAAGAAATTTGATAGGTTCTGAAAATCGATGAGCCTCATCGAAAACATTAGGGAGTGTACTCTTTCCTTTATAAAAAGATCTATCCATATAATATTTATCGTAAATATCTTGGGAAGAATTCACCGCAGCATAAGCCAATGCACAATTTTGACATATGGTTATAGGATAAAATTCTGGGAGGCCATACAATTTATGAAATTCTGTAAATTGTAGAGTATGTATAGACTCATTAAAATTTTCGCAAACAGGACATTTCCTATTCATAGTAAAAAGCTCCTTGATATTTTTAGGGTAATACGAAACCATTTATCTATAATAAAATACGGTATTAAAGCGTTCTCAAGAGTTCAATAAGGGACGGTAACCCACCACAGGAAGAACATTTAATAAGTATTTTACTCGCAATAGCAATACAAAACAAAATCACCAAATAACGGCGCATGATGTCTTATCTTAAACTTATATTCTGGACATAGTTCTCGCACATATTGGGCAAGAGAAAATAAATCACAGGGATAATGATAGGCACACAGAGCCATCTTAGGCTTGTATTTTTTAATAGTATTTTTAGCACCATGTAAAAATTCCATTTCCATTCCTTCAATATCTACCTTAATAAAGCTTACTTCTTTCCCTTTAAGAAACGAATCCAGAGAATATGTCTTAATCATATTTTTACTAGCACCCTCATAGAGAGCATGTCGTAAAGGATGATCATCCAGATAGGCACAGGACATCTCGCTATTTTTTTCTGAAAGCCCTGCCTTAACAAGGGTTATCGTATCGGGATCAACCGCCCATTCCTTCAGCAATCTTTCCGTTCGACAGACCAAAGCTGCAAATTGCTTTTCTCCTGGTTCAAATGCGTAAATATGTCTAAAGGTTCCCAAGTTTTCCCACATAAAACGTTCGACAGAATCTCCAACAAATGCCCCCGCGTCTACAAAGACTTCATCAAAATTACCTGCAAATTCTGGTATGGCAAAATACATGTCTTTTTCCATAACCTCCAGACAACTTTTGGTTGTTTCTGTTAGCATTGAATATAGCAGGGCATTATAAATATATTTTGATTTTTCATCTTCTAGGTAATTATCTCTAACATCTTTATATTTAGAATAATTCTTTATGACATAGTAACTATCGAAAGACAATGTATGAAAATTTTTATCGTACTGTTGTTTTACTTGGCGTACTGCATGACGAGCTCCGATAATAATAGAACGTATGCTTTTTATCTCTTTATCTGAGGGGTGAATTATATCAATCCCTAAAAGCTGTGTTCCTTCCTTGGTTTTATCTATATCAATAAAAAACTTAATATTACCCCCAATAGATTTTATATGTTTAGCACCCCATTTACCAACAAAACCAGCTCCATGAATGGCAATCCCTTCTTTAAGATCATCGTCTATCGCATTAGCAAGAGGAGTTACCTCATCGACTAATTTATCTATCAAAAAATCCGAATAAACACTCTCTTCGTTCATAAAAATTACTCCTTGTATCTATCCAGCAATAAAGTTGAAAACTCATCAATATCATCTACTTGACAGTATTTTATATGGCCACAATTTTCACATATTTTATTTTCTTTACGATATCCTTTTAAGTGAGATAACTGCAATGCTCTCAGTTTCTCACCTTTCCATATCTCATTAAGTGATTGATGCCTTATGTCCCCAATAATAAGTTTTTCTTCCCAATCAGGACAACAGGCACTTACTGTCCCCGATGCATTAATAACCATGGAATAAAAAATATATGTACAGATACTTCTATCCTTTACACTCCTCCCATATTGACTTTTCTCTTCAATAGATAATATCCTTGATGTTTCATTAATGTTAAAATTGGGCCAGATGGAAGTTATATTCTCAACAAAAATACGATCGCAATAATCACCAAAAATATGCATGAATTTTATTTCGTCTTCTTTTGTTATATAGTTTGATGGAATTTTTATGGTAATCTCAGTGTTTTTTTTATTGTCATATAAAAACTTAATATTTTTTATTATACTTTCAAAATCTACTTTTGCATGGCAATAAGATAGATAATCTTCACTTTTAACCCCCTCAATAGATATATTAAGCCTGTCTAATCCAGATTCAACAAGACGAGAAGACAAATCTTTTGTTAGCAAGCACGCATTTGTAGCGAAGTCTATATAATTAACCCTGTTACTTTTTTTTGCATAGCTAATCATTTTATCAATTTTTTTATTCATTAAAGGCTCACCTACTTTATTCATCCTTAATACTTTCAAAGGTGCCCTGAATTCTTGTAAGTCATCAATAACTTTTCTGAACAAATCAAAAGACATAATCTGTCTTTTATAGTTCAATTTTTTAACAAGGGCAGAATGTCCCATAGGACAAAATTCACATTTAAGATTACATAGACTGGACGGATCAATATATAATAGAAATGGCACATCTAAAGGTAGTACATCTTGTAAATTCACCCTGTTTTCTAAATTAAGCTTTGATTTTATTTTTGCTTTCATTTTTCACCAAAAATTAGTAAGCATAAAACACTGCGGTATTCCCAGAGTAATCATGCAAGTTAAAAAACAAAACATAACATCCCTGTTCATATATAAATTTTGCAATTTTGTATAACCCATCTGAATTATGGTCAGCAAAAACCATTAGTAGGGGGGAGTGCTTTTGAATTGTTTTTCTCGCCCCATAGAGGGCATTCAACTCTTCTCCTTCAATATGTAACTTTATAATGGTAGGAACAATTTCAATCTCATCAATTGTAGCCACTTTAGTATATTGTGTCCCTTTTTCAGAAATTTTTGAAGCATAGCCTAGTCCCGCCTGGAATTTTTTCAATCCTTTTTGATCCGAAATTCCTTTATCAGAATAGATAATCCTTGGGTCTTGAAACCTTTTTTGACAAATTTCGAGATTAGATCGGTCGGGCTCAAAAGCATAAATATTTATAAACTGGTTGTTTGTTGCATGGATAAATTTCTCTATTGTCTGACCATAATGACAACCCACATCTGCTAACACTTCTTTATTTGATAATTTTGGCATACAGGGCGCATCAAAATATTTTTTCCCGGATAAAACCGGATAGTCGGGATAAATATACTCAACGCCTCGGAGTTTCCACCATAAAAATTGCAAATAATGACAGAGGGATTGTTGATCATGAGAAAGAATTTCGCATACCTTTTCAATTTCCTGCTGCTCATTTACGGTTGGGTAATAATAAGTCCAGCCATTGCCTAAAAGATATGGAAATTTCAAATAGGCATAGGTATAAAACTGGAGTAGATTTTTGATCTTCAACGCTCTTAATGCAGTCTCAATTTCGTTATATGAAATTGTCGCAATACAAACGAGACAAAGTGCGTTCGTTTTATCTGTGGAAGGGATGTCATTTGGAGAGATAACAGACAATCCATTTATTTCCCCTCTTTTTACTTTATCGACAATATATTTTGGCTTTATTCCTGCCTTCAAAAGCAGAGAGCTACCCATTTCGCCCAACGAGCCTGCTCCGTACAAAAAGACCTCTTTTCCCAGAAGATGAGAATAATCAGGTGCTTTTGCTGTATAAATTTTTTGTAGCTCTTCCCTGTAGTCCATCTTGCATCCATCTTCAGTATTTTTTCAGTAATTCCGGCGCATACTCATCAATGTTATCCGGCATTCCATGCGTCATCTGCCCACAATCCTTACAGATAGGATGCGTTTTTCTTTCCTTCCTTAGAAATAATTGTTGTAGATTAAGTAATTCCCTGCTGCACCATATTTCCGGCACTGTCTGTCTGTTGACATCACCAAGAATTAATTTGCGTTCCCAATCCAAAAAACAAGCACTAATCGTACCATTGGAGTTTATGGAGAAAGCATAAAAAACATAGGGACAAACCATAACCTCCCGAATGGATTGACCATAAATGCCTCTTTCTGTATTTATCTCCACCTCTTTGAGTTCAAATTCAGGCCAGCAGGACATAATACTTTCCACAAAAATTCCATCGGTAATATCGCCAAAAAGATCAAAAAATTCCTGTTTTTGGTCTTCAGAGAGTATATCACCGTTGATTTTTACGATCATTTCGCAGGTATCTGACTTGTTCTCATAAAAAAAAGCCACATTTTCAACCAATTGTTGAAAGTTGATTTTATATTTCGAAAAGTCTAAGTACTGGCTGGCATTAACCCCCTCGATGGAAATATTGATTCGATCCAGCCCACCTGCATTAAAGATTTTTTCACTGATTTTTGGTGTTAAAAGTGATGCATTGGTGGTTGTATCTATCCGATCACAACACCCGCTCTGCCTGGCATATTGAATCATATCTGCAAAATGGGGATTGAGAAGCGGCTCGCCATCTTTATAAAGGCGTAAAACCTTGATTTTATCATCAAAGGTGCAAATATCATCAATGATTTTTTTATATAAATCGAATTTAAGTGCCCCATGATTACGGCCTTTTGTCGCTTTCATCAATTTCCTATCCCCAGTAGGACAAAATTTACATTGAAAATTACATTTATCACAAGGGTCTATAAATATGATAAAAGGCGTCCGTAACGGTATAACAGTTTCCAAACGGGTTCTATTTTCCAGATCAATTCTTGGTTTAATTTTTGCCTTCATCAACTTTAAGCTATAAAATTTTCGATTTATCCTAAGCCACGTCTCCGTACTTTATCCATCGGTACAGATCATGGACAGCATCTTCATAAGTTTGTCCAGGCACAAACCCTGTATCTTTTTGGAGTTTTTTGATGGAAAAAGCCTCTTTTTTTAATCGGACATCATTATATGAAATCTTTCCAAATTCTAAGGGTTGGTCAGAAGGGTAAAGAGCCGCCATTCTTTCAATATATTCCTTTAACTGACGCGGAGAACCAGAGCCTATCCAGTATTTTCTGTTCTTTACGCCTTTTTCCCCAATTAACCTGTACGCCTTTGCACAATCTTTTACAGATACAACGTCAAATATCTGCTCTCCACTGGTAAATTCCAGTTTATTACCGGCAATCAGATTGCCCAGAGTTACCTGCAAAAGAGAATCTTTATCATCAACAGGACCCAATACATGGGAATTGGATGTGAAAATAAGGTCGATATTATACTCGGCCGCAACCGCTTTCAGCATTTCTTTGGAATATATTTTTGCTAGCGCATAAATAACATGCCGATTATATTCAATATTAGTATGGTAATCCAGCGATAAATATTCCTTGGCAAAGGCTTCCTCCATGCTGCCCACATGGATAAATTTCTTGCAGCCGATTTCCTCAGCACTCTGTAATGCCTTCACAGACCAGGCAATATTTCTCACCTGTGTATAAACATCGAGATCCGATAATTTATGCACACCACCCCAAGCAAAATTGTAAAAAACACAATCGTCAACTATCACCCCTTTTTCATTGAGCTGAGCAGGAAGATTTTGAATGTTCTTCATATCTAATTGAATATATAACAAATTTCGATGCTCATTTTGTCTTTCTGGTGGAATATCTTCCCATTTTTTTCTTCCAATGGCAATGACTTTGATTTGATTGTGTAAAAGCTCTTTTACCAGTCTTGCACCAATAAACCCTGTTGCACCTGTAATAATGGCCTGTTTCATTGTATTTTTATCTCCCTTGCAATATTACAAAAGTCTTTTTTAATGGTAAACCCTGTGTCCTTTGCTAAGGGAGCAGGATCAAAGAGAGAATGAAATGGAGTAGTTACTCCATTTTGTGGAGGGAATTTTGATGAAGAAAACTGCTCAAAATAGTCTGCAAGTTTTTGAGGATGTCCCAGGCCAATATAATAGTCGCTTTTGTTTTTACCCAGAAAACCTATTTTTACATAAGCTTCAGCAAGTTCATCCAGATCTGTGATCTCGTATAATTGCTGATTTTTGGGCGGTTCATAAGGCTCATTCTGCTGTATTTTTTTCAGCGTTTGGGCAATATAGCTTGTGCCGGAAAGTTCTGGATCAAGAACAACGGAAAATCTTGTGTGGATATAGTCAATTTTCTGCAAATACGCTGTAAAAAGATTCATATCCCGGGTAAGCAGCTTACTGCCTGCGTAGGGAAAAGAGTTTTGAAAATAGGGTTTGTTTTTCCATTCATCTTTTTCCAGGTATTTTTCAAATAAGGTTTCTTCCTGGGAACCACTATGGATGTATTTTGCACATCCCAACTGCTTGGCAATTTTAATTGCAGAAGAGGAATATGCAACATTTTCGAGTTGATCCATTAAACTACCGTCCGTTAACCGGGAAATTCCTGACCAGGAGAAATTATAAAAAACAATCCGGGCACTTCCCTGAATCCTCTTTTCATTCAACAAGTCGGCCAAGTTCTTATTATCCAGTTGAAGATAAACAAGATTTTTATCGTCAACAGGCAAAACAGAGCGGGCAGCTTCAAAACTCCTTCTTCCTATTGCAACTACCGGAATATTATTCCCCAGCAGCTTTTTGCTTACTGCGGAACCAACATAACCGGTAGCCCCCAGAACCACAGCTTGTTCCATGATCTACACCTCTCCTGCTACGGAACCAATCTTGTAATCTTTCCAGGATGAATCTTTTTCAGAAACCAGGGGATTACTGCATGGCCATTGTATAGCGAAGGCAGGATCATCCCACCTTATGCCTTGTTCACTTCCAGGGGTATAAAAACTGCTTACCTGATACAAAACAGAAACATTCTCTGTAAGGGTAAGCAATCCGTGGGCAAAACCCTTTGGCACCAGAAGCATTTTCCCGTTTTCGGCACTTAATTCAATGCCGAAATATTTCCCATAGGTTTTTGATTCTTTTCGCAGGTCAATAATAACATCATAAATACTGCCATGAACACATTGCACCAATTTATCTTCAGCAGCTGTACCTGTCTGAAAATGCATTCCCCTCAGGGTATGTTTTTTATGTGAAACAGACAGATTGGTCTGCACAAATTCGAGAGGTAGTCCATATTTTTCAAATTCATTCCGGCAAAAAGTCCTCATAAACTCCCCTCGATTGTCCCTAAAAGGTTCTTTTGTGATGACCCAGGCATCTTCAAAATCTGTTTTTTCAAATTTCATCATTTCTCCTTTTTCCTTGTGGGCTGGGTATGGAACCGTCCATACCCAGCCGGCCCATGAGCGTTATAACAGAATGAGCCGTTTTAATCCCTTGTATCTTTCCATGACAGGTTTTGATCCAAAAGGTTTGATGTTTGTAGAGAAGACAGATCCATTAAACGCATATATGTTGAAGTCCTGAAATCTGTATCAGCCTGCGGTTTTCTGACTCAGGATATTTCAGTCGCTTAATATCGGAGACCTCCATTCCTCCATATTTTGCCTTCCAGTTATAGTAAGTTCCCTGGCTTACCCCCTCTATTCCCGGTATACATCTGCAACCGTTCTGCTTCCCTCTACCAGTTTCAGTACCTTGATTATCTGGTGTTCACTAAAACGTTTCTTGCTCATAATTCTTCCTTCGTTGATGGAAGGAAAGTATAAAACATTTTTTATTTTTGTTGGTACTATTTTAAGGGATAAGGATAATCTTAGTCATAATATATCTATAGGTATGTTAAATATTGTTGTTAATATGATTTATAAGAATCAGGGTTAGTCTATATGAATAATGGTGGAGCCTTCTGGTAAATTATAAGGAGGAATATCATTCCTGTCTCTTTTGGTTATTATATCCATATACATACGAATTTTATCTATACTATAACTTTTATTTTCCATAATGTAGTTAAATAATTGAGAATTAACCAGGTTTGGAGTAAAAGATGCGGCAAGAAGAATAAATTCTTTTGCATATTGTTGCTGTTTTTTTTCTATAGCCATGATAATCCTGTTTAAACAATATTTTGCACAAAACTGTCGTATATAGGAATGAAGTTTTTCCCGGGGGATATCTACGTCTTTTGGGCGATAGTTATTGATAATATCGAGTTTTGAATTATAGATAAGAGGGGCTGTGATCCGTGTTGACTCGATAGTTGTAGTTCCTCCTGTACCGAGTCGATACCCAACTAACGGTTTATTGATGTATCCCACATCATATTGTGAATTTAACTTAAGTATTAGATGCATATCTACTGCTAAGTTAAATTTTTCATTAACAAATCCTACTTTTTTTAAAACATGATTGTTATATACTGTTGCAGTACAATTAGAATGAAACCCCTTTATATTAAGAAGCCACTCCTCTTTCCCTTTTATTATGCCACTATGCTTATAAAATATTGGTATATCAACTTTTTCCCCATCGATAATATGATAGTTTTCTGCATTTACATATCCAAGTTCTTGTTTTGATTTTTGAAACATATCGACACATATTTGGATAAAATCAGGCTCTAGTATATCGTCAGCACAGAGAATATGAAGAAGATCTTCTTCTGCAGCTAAATGGTATAACTTATTAGAATTGTCAATAGGGGAACTTGTCAAATCATTTCTTGAAATACTGATATTGTTGTGGTCGTGTTGAAATTCCTGTATTATCTCCCAGGAGGAATCTGATGATGCATTATCCGAGATATAAATGCGAAGGTTAGGGTAGGTTTGATCTACAGCACTTTGTATGGCATCTCTGATAGTTTTTCCCATATTATAATTGGGGATGCAAATGCCAACTTTTGGGTAGCTAATGTTCATTTTATGTTCCTGTTTAGAGTTTGTAGAATAGAATATGGTTTATATATTCACTGTTTTCATCTATTTCTTGTAAATATGCTGCCATTGTAAGTCCCGATCCAGCATCCCCGAATCCTGAAGTGCGGATAATGCTACCAGTCGCATATATTTTGATTTTCTGAAACCAGCATCATTAAATTGTGTGGATTGGAGTTCATGATACAGCTCTTTTACTGCTTCTTCCAGAGAAATTTGTGGTTGATGATGCGGGGCAAGAGATGCAAATTTTTTGAAACTTACCTGATATGATCTTTTATCGGGGGCCGCATTCTTATTGATGGTAACAGTTGCATTGGGGATGATTGCGGCAACAGCTTCTCCTAATTCGCCAATTTGATAATTCCACTCGTTTGATCCTGTATTAATCGCCAGAAAGTTTTCTCCATCTCGCTGCAATGCCCAGTCGATGGCTCTTGCCATATCCTGCACATGGATAAGGGGGCGAAATGGTGTGCCATCACTTAATATCTCAATTTTTCCGGTAGTAAGAGCTGAAGCAACAAAATCATTTAATACCAGATCCAAACGCAGCCGCGGGCTGAAACCACAAGCGGTGGCAAAGCGAAGTGATGTAACGTTGAATGTGTTGTCAGCTAAAGCCTTTAGTCCTTCTTCGGCTCCAACCTTTGATCGTGCATAGGCTGTCAGCGGATTCAGTTCTGAATCTTCTGTCCTCAATCCCTCCGCCGCACTGCCGTACATACTACAGCTTGAGGCAAAAATAAATGAACGAACGTTGCGAGATTTTGCTTCTTTTGCCAGAGAAAGAGCCTGATCCTGATTAATTGATTTTGTTTGAGCTTCAAAGGTATTGCCCATTGGGTCATTGGAGATGGCAGCCAGATAGACTATTGCGTCTATGCCGTCTAAAATATTAACAGGAAAGTGTCTTACATCACCGAAATATTGGCATTTGAGCAGCGTTTCTGGCAGAACCTGTGTGCCAATCAGCAAGGATGAGAAAAAACCGGAATCAAACCCCGTAATGCTGATATCATTATGTGTTTTTTTCAGATGATGAACGAGAACCGGGCCAACATATCCCATATTTCCGGTAATGAGAACCTTCATTTGTTTTCTCCTTTTTCTTTCCATAAAAACCAAGGGGCATCTCCTGATGCCCAAAGGGCTTCAAGTGCATGTTTTTCTCTCAGGGTATCCATTGATTTCCAGAATCCTCGATGTTCAAATGCCATAAGCTGTTCGTGCTGAACAAGTCTGGAAAGCGGTTCCTTTTCCCAAATGCTCTGGTCGTTGTCAATAAATTGCAAACACTGTGGGGAAAGCACGAAAAAACCACCATTAATAAAACCTCCGTCTCCGGGAGGTTTCTCCATAAAGGCAGTAACCTGTCCGGAAGAGACAGACAATGCCCCGAACCTGCCCGGCGGTATAACCGCAGTAACTGTTGCCAGGCGGCCATGCTGTCGATGAAAGGCAATCTGTTTATGGATATCGACATCCGCCAGCCCATCGCCATAGGTGAAGCAGAATGCCTCTTCATCCTGCACATATTCTGCCACCCGGAGTAGTCTGCCGCCGGTCATCGTGTGTTCTCCTGTATCTACAAGGGTAACCTTCCACGGTTCGGCGTGGCGTTGATGCACCTGCATGGAGTTGTCCTGCATATCAAAAGTTATATCAGACATATGCAGAAAATAGTTAGCAAAATACTCCTTGATAACATATCCCTTATAGCCGCAACAAATAACAAACTCATTCACACCGTGGGCAGAATAGAGCTTCATTATATGCCAGAGAATAGGTTTTCCGCCAATTTCCACCATCGGTTTGGGGCGGAGATGGGTTTCTTCTGCGATGCGGGTACCCAGGCCGCCGGCGAGAATGACTGCTTTCATTGTATTTTATCCTGGTATTTTTTGTTTAATAATAAATCAGTAGGCAAAAGCTTTTACTTTTAGTTATACTGCGCCAGAAAAGATTGTTTTTTTGAATATTTTTGCTAAAATCAAGATGTGATGATTGATTTTCATGCCTTTCTCTTTTATCGGTATTTTTCAGTATCTTCTTATATTCTCATATAATTTCACTATGGTATCTTTTTCTTTCCCGAAATCAAGACAAGCCTTGTAGATGCTTTCCTGACCACCATAGCTGGAAATTATTAGTGGAATATCTTTGTTAATTTCCTTGATTTTTTCTGGTGGATAAATATTTATTCCTCTCCATTTTTGGTTTTGTTTACTTCTGTCGCTATCTACGATAATAAATTTAATTGGCTTGTTGAATAATGAGGTTTTTTGGTATAGGAATTCAAGATGCATTCCTCCCCCCCATATGATGCATTTGTCAACGTTTATTTTTTGTATCTTTTTCTCAATATTTTGGAGGGAATTATACCATGCTGGAAAATAATTGTAGACATTTTCTCTCTCTTTATCTGAGACTTCTAAAATATCTGAAACTTCTGATTTTTTTACTAATACCCTACAGCCGTTGTAGTCTTCTTTTTCTTCCCACTCCAGAATCTCCCATCCGCTTTTTCTTAATATGTTTTTCAAGCTAGTACGGCTGAAGTGAGTTAAATGTTGTACGCTAAAAAAGCCATTTATATCGTTCGTTTTTCCATTCTCTATAATTGGGACTTCAATTATCAGGCGTGTATTTTCAGTTGAAATTTTAGCGAGGTTTTTAAGAGTTTCCAGTGGGGTAGGTAAATGTTCCAAAACATGGAACATTGTCAATATATCAATTTCTTCGTTGGATTCTATCGAGTTAAAATCTGAGTGGATAAATTTTATTTGAGGGTGCTGACTCCTTGCTCTTTCTATAGAACTTTTATCGATGTCAATACCTGTTTTTTGTATTCCATCAGGAATCGAAGATAAAAAATCTCCGGTACCGCATCCTATATCAAGTATTCTGCAATTGTTTTTTAATAAATGCCTCTTTGTAAGCCAGTCAACCTCTTCCTGTGCTCTTGAAGCTGTTTGTCCGTAGGACATTCCTGCGAGTTTAAAAAGAATTGCGAATCCTTTTGAGGAGTAGCAAGGATTCATATAAAGTGCACCACATTTTCTGCATTGCCGTTGCACAACATCTACTTGATTAACGGCTTCTTGATCACAAAAAAATTGAAAATTTTCAAAAGATAACAGAGTATCTGTTGTATCGCTGTTGCATATGGGGCATTCTCTATACGTTAAGAGATTTTTATTGTCTGATTTTTTTATTGTCTGTAAGAAATTCCAGGAAACCATTGTAATATCCTTGTTTGGTTAAAACGTTGTCCGCACACTTATAAACGGTCGCAGCCCATCTGCCGGGTCTGCCCGCCATGGAACATCCGGCAGTTCGCTGGTGGTTGGTACTTTTATGCTGTTGCCATCGGCGTAAAGCCACTCTTTTGTATTGTTGTTTACACACTCTTTAATCGTTTTGTCAATATCTTCCGGCAGCCAGCAATGCCCGGCAGAAAACTCCGCCCCCTTACCGTCAATATCCAGATGAAATTCTATCATTTCCGCATCAAAACGGTGAATTGCCCGGTTAATCACCTTGGGATTCACGCTATGATCCGACCAGCCGATTTGCCCGCCAAATTCTTTTCGCAAGGTAGCGATGGCACTTAGATTACAATCTTCAGGTGGTACAGGATAGGCGGAAACGCAATGCAGCAGGGTAAATTGTTTGCACCCATGTTTTTTCAGAACATTAACAGCATGGCGCACCTCTTCCAGGGTTGCCATACCCGTTGCCAGAACCGTAGGCTTGCCTGTTTTGGCGCAAGCAGCAAGAAGATCGTCCCATAACAGTTCGTAGGAGGCGATCTTATAAAAATCGACATAGGGAAGCAGCTCTTCAACTGCCTGTAAATAGAATGGAGTACAGGAGAAAAAGAGTTTTTTCTCCTTGCATCTTTTTGCAATGGGAGCAAGAAAGGACAAGGGGAGTTCCCATGCCTTTCTTTTACGATGGTTCTCGCTTTTGGCAAGGATTTCCGGGGCAAAAAGCTCTTCTATCTTAAAGAGCTGAAATTTTACTCCTGAACAGCCTGTTTTTGCAGCAATATCAACAAATGCAAGGCATCGTTCCAGTTTTTGTTCATGATTGCTCGATACCTCGGCGATAAATTGTACCATTTTTCTCTTCCTTGAGGGTTGATAGATCGCTTAAAAAGTCGTTAAGGTTATATCGGCTGTCTTTAACAGTTTCTATAGATATTTTTTGTGCCGAACAGTAAGAAAATATCTTTTTAAAATCAAATTCCCCTCCACCAATATGCAGATGTTCATCATGAGGGGTAGTAAAATGAGCATCAGAAATATGCAGTATTTTTGGATTAAGTTTTTGTAATTTCGATAAAATAGTCCAGATATTCTTGTTTGCTGCAATAGCATATTTTATGGCATGGGTTATATCCAGCACAAAGCCTGTACCCGTTGTGGCAAGAATTTCTCCTATCTCTTTGGGGGAAGAGGCGGCTGTTCTATCATCGGTTAAGGTGATATAGGGTTTATTTTCCAGCAGCAGATGGTGTGATGGAATGTTCAGTTCTTTGGTAAGCGATAAAATTTGTCTGATGGTTTCCTTATATGAGCCAAGCACTCCAGGGTGGATAATAATCTCTTCTGTTCCCAGCTCCTGTTGATAAATATATGCCTCGTTAAGCAGGGTTTTGTTATGGGCGTATTGTTCTGGCAGGCTCAGGTTAAACTGGTGCATGGAGTGGGCACAGTGGATAACAAAAGGCACGCCGCTTTTTTTCCAGGCAGGAAGAGAGGAGAGGCTGCCCGGCACGGTATAGAGCTCAATATAATCAATCTGCTTTTTGTGGTAGAGCTCTACTGCTGCTGGAAGATAGTGATCGGTGTTGATTGACCAGAGTTTTACGCCCCATTTAGTCATAAAAAGCTCCCATTTACCAACCTTTGGTATAGAAATCCACCGTTGTCGTTTCTTTTGAAATTTTCATATTTATGTAGTGGCTGTCATCATTTTTTCGAGAGCAGAGGAAACAAGGAAGCCGCTGTGACTTTCTCCATGTTGAGTGGCGTAATTGTCTATACGGGCAAGTATTCTGCGGGGAACTGTAATGTTTATCCCCTCTGCTGTATCATCAAGAAGTTTCTCATCTATATCTATTACTGCCCATGTCCAACCTGTAAATTCTGGATTTGCAGTGTGGAAAGAGAGTTCTTTTGGGAGAGGTACTTTGCCTCCATCATCAAGAGTGAATTCTATCCAGGCAACAGCAGCTTTTTGACTATTGGCAATGGCTTCATCAAGGGTATCGCCCGCAGAAAAGCAACCGGGAAGATCCGGGATAACAACACCGTAAGCAGTATCTTTTGTACCGGGTTCTATGGCTATAGGGTAACGTAATTTCATATAGTTCCTCTAGTTTGTCGAATGCCAGCTTGTTTAAGCAATTTTTGGGCAAGACCAGTTCCAATATCTTTTTAGGGTGTGGCTGAGTTGTAATATTCAAGAACTGCTATGACAATATTACTTTTCTCAACAATAATCAATCTTTGATTGATACGTTCCTTCAAGAACAAGCAAATCTGATTTTTTCTGATTGTCTATTTTTATACTGGAAGCTTCCATCCCTCTATCTTTTGTCTTTTAATTGTAGTAAGTTCTTTGGATGATGCCCTGTCTCCTTCATACGTCTGTAGCCGTTCGGCCTCTTGTTACCTGTCTCAGCCCCTTGACAATCTGTTATTAACACCTTGTTTTAGATTTCAGGATAAATTAAAATAAAAATCCCGTTAATTCAAGAAGTGAAATAAGAACATGAACAGGAACCTGCAAGGTCATTATATACCCATTTCGACAGTCGGGGAAAATGCGCAAGCCTTTGTTCCTGCTCCGTTGCCGCCAACACCGCAAATTGAATGGTCGTCAGAACTCCGGGAAAAATTTGACCAGACCCTGTTGGCACTCGGTCGCCTGGACAGCGTCTCGGTGTTGCTTCCAGACACTTCGCTCTTTCTGTATATGTATGTGCGCAAAGAGGCGGTTCTCTCCTCAATGATTGAAGGAACCCAATCCTCACTTTCCGACCTGCTGCTGTTCGAGTTTGAGCATCAGCCGGGAGTGCCACTGGATGACGTTCAGGAGGTCAGTAATTATGTTGCGGCGCTGAATCATGGCTTGAAGCGTCTAAATGAGGATTTCCCGCTGTCACTCCGGTTGTTGAAAGAGATTCACAGCATTCTGTTATCAAAGGGACGCAGGCAAAAATGCGACCCGGGCGAATTTCGTAAAAGTCAAAACTGGATTGGTGGCAGCCGTCCCGGCACCGCTGCTTTTATCCCTCCGCCTCCTGAACATGTTCAGGAGTGTATGGGGCAGCTGGAGCTTTTTCTGCACGACCAGCCGGAGAAGACTTCTGTTCTTGTCAAGGCGGCTTTAACCCATGTCCAGTTTGAAACCATTCACCCATTCCTTGATGGTAACGGACGCCTGGGGCGTTTGCTTATAACGCTGCTGCTCTGTTCCGAGAAAGTATTGAAAGAGCCGATGCTCTACTTGAGTCTGTATTTCAAAACTCACCGTCAGCAATACTATGAATTACTCAATGGCGTTCGTCTGACAGGAGATTGGGAAGCATGGCTGCACTTCTTTGCGGATGCGGTTATTCATACTGCAACGCAGGCGGTAGATACTGCCCAGCAGTTGATGAAATTGTCGTCTGAAGATGGTCAGCGTCTCGGTGGTCTTAAACGCATCTCTGGCTCCGCCCATCTGATTCATAAAGCGATGCTGGAACGTCCGATGGCCTCGCCAAACTGGATTCAGGAGAAAACTCAGCTATCGCCGGCAACCGTTAATGCCTGTTTA
>PDWI01003572.1_pt1 | contig 23172 bp, 19 predicted proteins | sample 1430891 | NCBI WGS metagenome assembly PDWI01 (sample SAMN01162508, study PRJNA174530) | Oral metagenome, whole genome shotgun sequencing project. | biome: Marine environment; feature: Marine mammal; material: Swab sample of the gingival sulcus; isolation source: swab sample of gingival sulcus... | reverse complement strand
AGGGTTTCTCGAATAATTACTACAATATAACGAGCCCAGCATTCATTTTAACTATCTGAAATATTGATATTATGTTATACTTCTTCGTCATTTTTAACTAGTTTTCACTTGATGGAGACGACATGTTTCAGCCAGGATTCTTCGACCTTGATAATCGGATGCGTAAAATCGATAGCAACGGTGACCCGCTTACCAAAATTAATCAAGCTGTTGATTGGGAAATATTTCGTCCTGCACTTGAAAAGGCTCGGCAAAAACCCCGTAAGTCTACAGCGGGACCGAAAGGATATGATGTCATATTGCTCTTTAAAATTCTTGTGCTTCAGTCTTTATATAACCTTTCCGATGACGCCACCGAATATCAAATTCTCGACCGCCACTCTTTTTGCCGTTTTCTTGGGTTGCACATCGGGAGCAAAGTTCCTGACGCAACAACAATATGGCTTTTCCGTGAGGATCTGAAAAAGGCCGGGATAATCGAAGAATTGTTTTCTCAGTTTGAGTTGCACCTGCAGGGATGTGGCTATACAGCCATGAAAGGGCAAATTGTGGACGCTTCCATTGTGAAGACTCCGATACAGCGCAATAGCCGTGAAGAAAATGAACAGATAAAGCGTTGCGGTAAGGCCCCGGTTCAATGGGGTGAGAACAAGCGGCGGAGAAAGGATGTGGACGCTCGCTGGACCAGGAAGAACGGCAAATCCTTTTTTGGCTACAAAAATCATATTTCTATTGATGCTAAGCATAAGTTCATTCGTGGTTGGAAAGTAACTGACGCTTCTGTCCATGACAGCAATATATTTGAAGAAATACTGGCGGAAAACACGAATCGTACAGTTTGGGCGGATTCTGCGTACTATTCGAAAGATCGCCTGAAGTCGCTTGAGCAATCAGGTTATCGGGAATGCATTCTTCGTAAAGGCAATCGAAGTCGAAAACTGACAGCTCGGGAACAGCACAGCAACAGGACCAAGTCGAAGGTTCGGGTAAGAGTTGAACATGTCTTCGGGGTGCAATCTCAGAAAGCAGGAAATTTGCTCATAAGAACAGTCGGCCTGACAAGGGCGAAGGTGAAGATTGGGATGAGAAACCTTGCGTACAATATGGATCGTCTGGGTACATGAAAACATGAAAAATCAGGCGTTGAATTGAGTCTGATTGTCAAATTTATACCTACTATTAAAGACGTTGGGTAATAAACCAGTTATTCGAGATTCCCTTAAGGAATAACCAAAATATTTACTGTACGGTTCTATTTTTATCCTCAATCCCCCGTACTGATAGTCCAGCAGTCTGCATTGCGGGGGAGGAAGATTGCACTTCTTGCCCTCCAATGCATGATATTGTTTCCAATCATCTGCACAGGATTTTTCAATCTCTTTCACCCGCTGTGCTGTTTTAAGGCTATAAGGGTCGGGCAGCCAAAGCCCCAGCAACATAACACTTACTCCATGAATTCCCGCTTGCTTCCAGAGTTCCTGCATGCCTTCTTCGTAAGCGGGGAATCGAATAGCAGGGTCATACGCCTTGTAGATAAAAAGGCGGTGCCGCCGAATTATCTCTTCAAACTCGGCACGATGCTCCTGAAGATGGGTAATCATTTCTTCGTCTTTTGGCAGCGGAGTTATTCTGGCATACCAGCATAACAGCAGACAAAGAAAAATCAGGGTACCTAGAAAAACCCAAAACCATTTCTTTCTCCAAAATCGTTTATACTGATAATGGCTCGTATTTTTTCTAGGTTTAGCCATCGTTTTTCCTCCCTTGGCAGGATATACCGTTACGCCGCCAATGGTGACTGCAGAAATATGCAGAGTTTCTGTTATCTGATTAGACCTCTCAGCTCCCGCTGCTCTTTTTTGCCATCCTTTTTTATATCAACGGCAACCCTGCCAACCCAGTTTTTACGGTCTGGCATCTCCCTGATCCAGTGTACATCAAGAAACTCATCACACATCGGCAGCTCCCGGCGCAGCTCTTCCGGAACCTCTTGCTTAAAGCCTGTATTGTTTTCATAATCAAGCTCTGGATACTGCTCTGCACAAAGGCACCGGGGAACGAGAAGACAACAAACAAGCAGCAAAGAGACAAGATCCTTTTTCATAACGCACTCCACTGGCTTTGCGGTAAAAACGGCGGACCCAAACGACGCAACAAGACGGAGAGAAGAGAGAGAAGAAACATCGATGAACAAACCACGAAAAGACATGGCAGCTTCCCCTGGTTAAAGGGTGCTGGCGCACCCATAAAGGTACGACTCAAATACCTCTGCAGGCCTTTTATGCCGCCTCTGACAGCTTACAACCCGGAAGTTCTCTCAAAAGGCAGACAAGCGTGCATCCTTATTGTAGCAAAAGAGTACAGAAAAAAACAAGAAAGGCGGAACAAGGCCTAATTATTTGAAAAAAGCGCTCAAAGGTCTGACGGTATTGCAGGAGGTCTCATAGCCCTGGAGAGAGATGAAGGCAATACCCTGCCGGGCTGCCGACCTTATCATTGGCCAGAGAGTCATGACACTGATCTTTGCCCAGAATTCAGTACCTTTGCCGGCTTTATCAGATACAATCCGACCAAGATGGAGTTGAGAAACCGAGAAAAACCAACCATCACAGTGCCTCTCATTGTTCCGATACATCCGTTCTCTGGGGTCAGTTCACCGCACACTCCAGGGTTTAGGGAGGAAGATATTCCTGTAAAGAGAGAGGGCATAACGATCTGTCATTCCCGCGATATGATCACAGACAATACGATGGGCCTCTCGTTCATCCTTCCAGAGATTTTTACCGGCATCCCTGACCCACTCTCCGTTATCGATACGAACTATACCATTTTCCAGAAAATACCCGTAGAGATCGCCAATTATCCTCTTGGCCTTGATAAACTCGTCATACACCTTGTAGTAGGTGTACACCTTATCAAAAAGGAACGAACGCAGATCGGACAAGGCCTCAAGCATCCTATTACTGATATGTAAATCACCATCCCCAGCAGCAAGAGTCTCTACAATAAGATCTTTGACCATCGCCCCAATACGCGTTGAATGCCGCTCTTCAACCATCCCGTCAACGAACGACGGCAGATCCTGTTGACGCAGGATACCGGCACGAAGAGCATCGTCGAGATCGTGGTTGACGTAGGCAATAATATCGGCAAGTCGAACCACCTGTCCTTCGAGGGTAACCGCAAGCTCGGCCTTATCTTTGGGCAGAATATCACCCCTGCCCTTTGAATGGCGGACGATACCGTTACGCACCTCAAAGGTGAGATTCAGCCCCCTGCCGTCGTTTTCCAGATAATCAACCACCCGCAGACTGTGCACATAATGCCTGAAACCATTTGGATGCAGCTCATTTAAGGCCGCTTCTCCGGCATGCCCAAAAGGTGTATGGCCAAGATCGTGGCCGAGGGCAATGGCCTCGGTCAAAGGCTCGTTGAGACAGAGAGCCGCAGCAATGGTTCTGGCAATTTGTGAAACCTCGAGAACATGGGTCAGCCGTGTTCTGTAGTGGTCACCCATTGGGGCCAGAAAAACCTGGGTTTTGTGCTTGAGCCGTCTGAAGGTTTTCGAGTGAATAATACGATCACGATCACGCTGAAAAGGAAGCCGGATATCTGTTGTATCCTTTTCTTCTTTGATCCTTCGCCCGGAAGAATTCTTGTTCAGGGTTGCAAAGGGAGAGAGAATTTGTTCCTCTCTGGCTTCCAGCTGGGCTCTGATTGATCTTCCGACCTCTGGCACAAAAGACATGATTTCTCAAAAATTATGGGTTCAAAAAAAATACTTTTCCAGGTATTGTAAGGTATCTGCTCAGCAATAGAGCAAAACCGTATGAATACTGTAAGGGTTGTTCTTCCACAGATCCTTCTTCACCATTAATACTACAGGAACTGATCGATAATGCCCAAAAAAAAAGGAATAAAACGCCTCATCATCCCCATTATCCTGGTCCTGCTTTTCTTCACTGTAGACTATTACAAGACCCATACCGGCGATCCTGCGCCGGCCGGCAATGGCAGTGGACAACAGCTGGCGCAGGCCTACAGGGAGAAGAAAAAAGATCTGCAGGTTCAGGGAGAAGGGATCGTGATAAAACTGCTTGCCGATGATCTTGAAGGCAGCAGACATCAGAAATTTCTGGTCAGGGTCTCTGCCGATCAGACCATACTCATCGCCCACAATATAGACCTAGCACCAAGAATTAACGATCTGAAAAAAGGAGACAAGGTGGCCTTTGCCGGGGTTTACGAATATCAAAAAAAGGGAGGAGTTGTCCACTGGACACACCACAACCCGACCAATCGCTCTCCAGAGGGCTGGATCCGGCACAACGACCGAATCTACAGGTAAGAGATCCGGGCTGCCGCCGTCCGGTAAAAACAGAGAAGAAAAGATATGCGTTACTACACAAGCTACGACAGCAGCCTCGGCCCACTGCTTCTGATCAGAGAAGACGAGCTCCTGAGCAACCTTTACTTACCAAAGCGCTGGACGAAAGAGACGCTGCGGGGTTGTGTTCAAGATCCGAATGGCTTTCGTGAGACTATCGACCAGCTGGAGGAATATTTCAACGGCAAAAGAAAAAGATTTACCCTTGATCTGCGTCTCAACGGTACCGAATTCCAGACAAGGGTGTGGAACGCCCTTTGTCAAATCCCCTATGGGGAAACGGCAAGCTATAGCGATATCGCGAGAAAGGTTAACAGCCCCAAAGCGAGCCGGGCCGTGGGAATGGCCAACCACCGCAATCCTCTTCCGATCATTGTTCCCTGCCATCGGGTCATTGGCAAAGATGGCTCACTGACCGGCTTTGGAGGGGGCTTACGGATCAAGCAGCAATTACTTGATTTGGAGCGGAAATCAAGACCCGTTTGAAGACCTCGGCTTTTTGGCCCTCTACAGACCGGTGGCAAAGGCTATCGCAACACATCTGCAGCCGAAACAAAAAAGGTATCCTCTTCAGCGTGCATCATCGATATGCGTTGGCAAGCTGGGCTTTTTCTCCCCCTTCTATCCAGAGATCGGGGTAAAAATCTGCACGTCGATTCTGAGTAACCTGCAGCCAGGAGACCACTTTTTTTGCCATACTGTCAAATCGCCCCACATAGACCTCAACCCGTTCTCCGCCACCACCGATTTTATTGTCTTCCTCACCTTTTTCATAGGGACCGGTAATCACAAAATAGCGTGGGTGATTTGACCAACGTGGATGATAGACCTCATAACCTCTTATTCCGGGGGCGTCGTTCAATCTCACCTTCCAGCTCGTATTGTTCACGGTATCATACACCGCAATATTTCGGTGCAGATCATCAAAGACCCAGAACAGTTTTGAGTTATCCGGACTCAGAGACGTCCAACAGCCCCTTCCCAGGCCGTTGAGCCTTCCTGTATCAAGAGATACAATGCCGGCATGGGGCCAGGGGAAAAGGCCTCCCAGAAGTTTCCCATCCCTGGATATCTGCACATTCGACCAGGCCATACCGGTCTTGCCCCAGACAAGTTCCTTTTTTTTCGGAGAGTCGAGAGGAAAGCGGAACAGAGGTTGTGATGTTCCGTATTTATTTTCCGGCTGTCCGCCCAAAAAACAATAGATCCAGGTACGGGGTTTTTCGACAAAAGAAAGCGCTCCAGTCTCTTCCCAGGCGGCAACGGCAACCCCGGAGCCCAAGGACACGACCTTGCCTGTATCCCATTCAAGGAGAAACATCTGCCGCGCCTTACGGTCACTGTAGACAACAAATTTTCCGTCCGGCGTAAAAAACGGTTTGAAATAGTTGCCAACGTGTGAGACAAGTGCCCTTTCTCCCCGACCATCTCTGGAATCATAGCCATAGAGCAAGAGGGTATTGCCTTGAGCAAAGGTATCTGATCCGTCACCCTGATCCTGTACCCAGACAAGGCGGGAATGTCTTCCCGTCCATTGCTCAAGCGCCGAAGGTTCGCCAACGGCCTGACAAGAATCGACATTTCCCAGGCAAAAAATCAGCAGCAAAAAAATATATCCGTTTTTGCTCATTACAGGGCCTCTTTACCTCAAAGGTGGAAAGACCGTTTCGTCGGACAATTACAAGACTATAACACCAGCTTGGGAATCCTGTATAGACCCGAGAATACAAAGCTATACACAGCAAACATATATAAAAATCCAACAGCAAGCAGTAACAGGCCTCTGGCTACATTCCTGCCGTTCGTCATCCCGACAACGACGCCGATCATCGGGGCAAGAGGGAACAGATAACGCCCCTGGGGCTGAAAATCAGCAACCCAGGAGTGGTATGCGGAGGCTCCGACGAGGGCTATACCGAGGACTGCAGCGACAGCACCTGAGGCAATGCCCAAAAAGCCACCACGGCCAACGACAATACACGATAAGACGGCCAGAGCAAACAATCCCAGCCACTGCACAACCCTGTAGTAGTTATCAGGGCTGAAGAGGGAGAGATACCCGTAGACCCCAAAGCTCGATTGAAAGGTTTTCATTCCCCAATGCAGCCTGGTTTCCATCTCTTTGAAGGTATACCCCCGATCCTTTAATCGAAGGGAAGGACGCTGCTCCTTGAGGGAGATGTCCGCGCGGTACGCCTGATCGGCAGTCTGTATCTGCATTTTTTTCAGGTTTTCGGAAAAATCGAGGCCATTTACCAGATAATTTGTCCCGACACGAACGCCCCAAACGCAAAAGGCCAGCAGACAAACCGCTGTCAGGCGCCTGAACCCCTCTTTTCTTATCCCCTGATAGGCATCGACGTACAAGATCTGCAGCACCAGGACGACAAAAAACAGGCCGAGGAATGCGTAGTAGTTTCTCTTCATCAACAGGAGAATCCCTAAGCAAACGGCCAGTAACGCCAATCTTGCCAGTTGCCCTCCCCCCTTGCCCTGTAAGAATCTGTGGAGAAAGCTCTTCGGCTCAACAAGCTGCCAGGCCGCCAGAAACGAACAAAACAGAGAAAAGGCATCCGAATTACAGTAAGCAAACAGGTACCAGAGCTGGCTGCTTGCCAGAAGGGGAAGCAAAACCACTCTCAACGAGAGGTGGCCCATGGCGAAAAGGACAAGAAACGCGAACAATATGACGTTAAGGCCTCTATAGGCTACAGGACCAGGCAGACCAGCGTTCTGGAGCAGACGACAGATCTTGCCGGCAAAGAAGTAATACACCTCAAGACTGTGTAAACGGGAAACCCCGTAGACACTGTAAGAATCGAGAATTTCTGGATCATCCACCCGTGGCGGGAACCAGTGGTCAGCATAGTAGGAAACGGCGGCGATATGTACGTACTCATCGGGGTGAACGTTTTCCTTGCTGGTTCCGGCCATCACGACAATCAAAAGCCATGCACCAAACAGCAGAACAGGGACGAAGGAAAAATCTCGCAAAAATCTTGCGCAGCTCGAGAAGATGACGAAGGCCAAACCAGCAACAAGTAAAAAGCGCAACAACCGCAAACCAATATTGGCCTTTTCCCGGACAAGGACGACCTGATACTCGAGTTGAGGATCCCCACCTGTCGATCGGACAAGTAAACCAAGATCCGTTGTCTCAACTGTCTCAACCGCGTGCTGAGGATGAAGGCCTGCGTAGCCGTTTTCCCGAGAGAAGACGATTGGGGTAAAACCGTCCTGAGAGAGGGTCAATTCACGCAGGATGATCTCACCCGCATATTCATGGGTATCGATGCGAAGGCGGTCAATATCTGCCAGATCACGAAGATGCAAAGAATATGTACTCCTGCCCGGAGATACCCGCAGGCCGGCAGAGTTCCATTCAGAAAAGCCCTCTCCATCTGCGGCCCAATACACCTTGAAAACAGAATCTTCGTAAACAACGATATCCACATCAAGGCGAGCGGCTGTAACGACAAAAAAATAATAGAGGAGACAGGCCAAAAGACATCCGGCAAGGCCCAGAACATAGCGCACCATCAACCTCTGTGGTCTATCGACTGTTGTATCCCCGCTCTCTATTGCCTGCATTATCCCCTCTGCTGTCTACAGAAGCTCCCCAATTCGGGCCAACGTATTTTCACAGAATTTTTACAAAACAAAAAGCCTTCGCAGGGCTTGATCCTACCACAAATCAAAGCATTATTCAGAATATATTTCCTACGTCTTTCGTCGACCAGGAAAGAGCATCTCCTGAAGATTGACAAGTAAACAGTGGCCTTTTTTGCAAACAAACGTTATATTTATTTCTGGAATGCTTTACCAAGTCCCGTGCCAAGGCTATCAGGGGTCTCAAACGGCACCAACCGTGCGGATGGACTGCCCCATAACCAACACACAAAGAGGACAACATGACTGAAGAAAAACGTCCCCCATGCCCGACCTGTCAAGGAAAGAAAATAATAGAAGGTGTTTGCGAAACGGGCTCAGAATGGAGCGGATCTGGAGACGACATTGATGGAATGCACTGTACTCCCGATCAACCCTGTCCAACCTGTGAAGGAAAAGGCTACGAAGAAAATTAAGGAAAGCCCGGGACAGCGTTTTTTTGTACAAGGTCCTCAACAGGATGTATCAAATTGAGCATCTGGCCTGCCGACTCTACCGCCGGTGATCTCGGCCTCGTGTTCTGCCTTATCGGATAAAGGCCTTCTGCGTAACACGGGGCCTGCAGGAAAAAACTGTTTTTTCACTGTTGAAGCAGATCTGTACGACAGTAACAAGGCCTGTTGACCTTTTTACCAGCCCGGGCACATTGGAAAAGGCCCTCTGCAAACAAGAGGGTGTGAGAGTTTTACGAACGAGAAATGAAAAAGCCTGCCGCCCTTTTTTCTCTGTCTCATCCTCCGACAAACACAACGAAACTCTTTGTCCTGTTAGGCTCACCGCTGGGGCATAGCCTGTCACCGCCCATGCACAACCTGGCTTTTGAGCGGCTTGCAATGGACTGTCTCTACCTTCCCGTTGAGGTCTCCTCCAAAGACCTGGGTGCAGTATTCACAGAGCTTCTCAAGACGAATGTGTATGGCTTCAACGTAACAACCCCTCACAAGATTGCCATCAAGGAGTATATCGATCAAATCGATCCGCTGGCCAGTACCATCGGGGCCGTGAATACGATTCTTGTCAAAAAGGATACAACCATCGGCTACAACACAGATGGAGAGGGGTTCATCCAATCCCTTGAAAGAGAAGCAGGAATAGAGGCTGCGGGAAAACGCTTTTGTGTTCTCGGCTGTGGCGGCGCGGCCCGGGCCATTGCCATGACACTTGCGGCCAAAGATGCCGAGAAAATTCTTTTACACAACAGAAGCCAGAAAAAAGCCGTAAACCTCTCTGTAGAGATCAACCAGAAAATCCGCTCCTGCACCCGGGCAGTAGACAAAGACCCCAGAGCTGTAGCCGACGCGATAGAACAAAGCGACATCCTGATCAACACCACAAGTGTCGGGATGTTCCCTCAAACCAAGGCTACTCCCGTTGATCCCGCACTTCTGCGTCCTGGGTTAGTGGTTGCCGATATTGTCTACAACCCGCAAGAGACAGCACTACTGACGGCTGCACGAGCGCGAGGCTGTCGAACCCTGGAAGGCCTCGGTATGCTGCTCTACCAGGGGGTAGAGGCTTTCAAAATCTGGACCGGAAAGACCCCGCCGGTTATGGCTATGCGCCAAATACTGGAAAAAGAGCTGACAAAAAGGCGTTCGGACTAATCCGGATATTTCATAAACATTGTGTCAATTTTTTAAACATTGCTGATATTCCAATATACTACATCGAGAACATTACAGTTTTACAATATCCAAAGTGTTCACCAAAGGTCAGTTCAGGCGGCGGAGTAAATATCACAAGCTCCTTTTATTGCAGCAAAAGGGGAGCATTGACGACCCTTGATCTCTACATTTCTGCTGCACTTAGAGCCCTCCGGCCCCTGTGTTGTGTCATCCTCTCAACGCAACGTTCCTCTGCATTCTCAGCCAGCTACAGCCCCTGAAAATGGTCGCAACCAGCCTGGCAGGTAAAACAGAGAATCCAGCCCAGATCAGGCACCTTATAGAGTGTTTTCTCTTACTTCTAGGCTTTGGCAGTATCCGTTGATGGCTTTGCGACCGTATCGTTCTCTGTTGGATCTGTTGCAACGGAAGTATCTTCGGCGACAGGCTCTTCAGTTTTTTGGGCAACATCGATATCTTCATCATCGGTTGCTGCCATTTTTACCGATTGTTTTTCGCTGTCGTCATCGATGGCGTCCGTCTTTTGTGTGGTTGCAGCCTCCACTTCATCAATGAGACCTTCCTCTGGTTGCACTTCTGCCTGAACTTCTCCCTGGGGATTACTCATCCCTGTGCTTTCATCAATAAGATAGGTCAACGTAACGGCCTTGTTGGCGCGGGACTGCAAATGATGTTTCAACTCTTCCTCTGTCAGTAATTCACGCGCACTACTCCCTAAATGTTCAAAAACAGCCTTATAACTGCGTGTTAAATTGTCAATCAGGTCAGCAGTCTGGCCAAAATGTTGGCTTACGGAAGCTTTGTAATCGGCGAGCTCTTTTTCAGCAGCCTCAAATTTTCGATGCGTTTCTTTGAGCCGAGAACTATTACCGAATGCCTTGCCAATTAAAAAACCGATAACAAACACAACAACTGCAACAATGAGCAAAATAATGAGTAACTTTTCCTGTGACATAATTCCTCCAGATAGAAAATACCACTCCTTACCATAACAGCCAAAACGCCATCTATATAACTATATGAAATTAAGAAAAATATTTACAAAAACATCGTTACAAGGTCGTTAACAATAACCCAGGCCAATCATTTTTCCGCAAACAACCTCAGCTCTCTTACAAGCCACAACACCGCAAATATTTATAACATTTTTTTAAGGATATACGCTATAAAACAAGAGGTGGATTGTCAAAGGCTTTCTCCATACAACGGGAAAAATCACAGCATCAAGCGTTTTGAATATATGCTGTACAAGGCAGACACGGTACAATTTTTAGGTAAAGAAACGGACAGCTTCAAAAATGCCTCCAACAGGATTGAGCGCCAAAATTTCCGTCAACCTTGACGGATGATTGAGAACATAGCATAATAGATATCCTTATCGAGAGAGAAAAATTCTTTCCTAAAAACGGTGGTGATCTACCGTATCAACTCGAAACGGCTCTATTAAACACAGTAAACGATATCAACATCTAACAACAGAGGCATAAGATGATGAAGACAGGTGGAAAAGAAAATGCGTATTTGATTACTCGGATTCTCCCCTTTTTTTCATTTTTGTTGTTTGCCTACCTCTTGTCGATATCATTTGCTATTCATATTAACGCCGTTGCTTTAACCATCGTCTTAATGATAATTTTCTGTCTCTCAAAGATGCCTGTGGCTATTGCCCTGCTCTCGGCTGCTCTGTTGGGCGGGCTACATGCCGGCCTGTCGTTTGAAGAGACCATCAATGCGTTTAATGACAATCTGCTGATCGGTGCTCAAGTCGGTATAACCTATGTTATGATTGGCGCCTTCGCCGTTGCCCTGTCGCGCAGTGGCTTATTAGAGCTATTGGCAAAAAAATTAGTAGGCCGGCTGCATCATTCCAATAGTCAAATAGAAAAAGGCTTAAAGTGGACACTTTTCCTGATTTTTATTGTTGCATCGCTGGCCTCGCAAAATATTGTTCCGGTACATATCGCCTTTATTCCCATTTTAATCCCGCCGCTGCTTGGATTGATGAACCGTCTCCAACTTGATCGTCGTGCTGTAGCCTGTATTCTGGCCTGTTCGATCAGTGCCAGTTATCTGTTGCTGCCGATCGGTTTTGGGGCAATTTATCTGGAAGAGATACTCCTCGCCAATATGAATGAGATCGGCCAAGTTCACGGGATTGCGGTAACCGCGAACATGGCACCTCAGGCGATGTTCTGGCCGGTAATGGGTATTGTCGCAGGTATGTTTTTCGCTATTTTTGTCACCTATCGAAAACCAAGACAGTACAACACAATCGAGAATACAGAGACGGTTCATTTGAGCGATGGCCCAAGAATCAGCCCAGTGCAGCTGATGATGACTATCGTTGCGATTATCGTTGCCCTCGTTTGTCAAATCCTCTTTGATTCGCTGCTCATAGGTGGAATGTCTGGATTTATTATTCTCAGTTTTACCGGTATTTTTAAATGGCAGCAACAGGACGACGTCTTTACCAAAGGCGTGCAGATGATGATGCAGATTGCCGTCATTATGACCATTGCTTCAGGATTTGCCGGTGTACTGACAGCAACCGGTGATATTGAACCATTGGTAAAATCAGCCACCGGTTTTATTGGCAACAATCAACTGTTCGGCGTTGCCATGATGCTCATTGTCGGACTTTTCATCACCATCGGTTTTGGTGACTCTTTTGCTTCCGTCCCTATCTTAGCGCCGATTTATATACCGCTGGCGGTTGCGCTTGGCTTTTCACCCCTGGCATGTATGGCCATCCTTGGCGCATCAGCGGCACTTGGTGATGCCGGTTCACCCGCATCGACGATTACCCTGGGGGCAACAGCAGGACTCAATGCAGATGGCCAACACGACCATATCAAAGACAGTGTGATACCTACTTTTTTCCACGCAAATTTCGGTATGATCCTGTTTACCTGGATCGCAGTGGCGGTAATGTCTTAGCAGGGGGACATTCTACTTTTGTTACCTTGTCCTCGACGACTGCTGTTCTTTTGTCCCATACTCCGGTGAACAGATGCAGTCTACACCATAAAGAGATAGAGAACCGCAAGAAGACAGAGAAAAGAGAAGGGAAAGACAAGGGTTTTCGAAGAAAACGGAATATCAGCCAAGGCCCTTTTTGTCAGCCTGTAGGTAGCATACAAGGCGGCCATAAGGCCTCCAAAGACAGTTATTATTTGCAGGACAACCGCCGAATCAGTGCTGATAAGCCGCACATTTTCATAACTGTAAGAAAAACCCAAAAGCTGCTGGATATTGGGAACAATGCGCCCGGCACCGCCGACAAAGGCCTCCAGATGCAGGGCCATAAAACCGCCAAGGACAAGGGGAATAAAACTATAGCCAAGCATGGGCAGTAAAAAATTCCTGTCAATCCCCGCATACCTGGACTGCACGGTCACCAGAACGTAGTAGCCAACCTGGAAGAGGCCTATCAATCCGCAAAAAAGAACGGTAGCAACCAGCCAATACGGTAGAAGGAGACCACTGCTCTCTGCTATAGAGAGTGCCATTTGCAGGGCTAAATCCCGAAACTGGTTCTGCAGGGCGAAAGGGAAAAAGATCGCCGCAAGGGAAACAATGAGAAAGCTGTCGGCCCTTCGTGGCGTTTCCAGCGCCCAGAGTTCCTGGGGAGCAATACGAACATTCACCTGTATCGAACTGTTCTTGCAGGATTTTACACATTTACCGCACATAATGCAGTCACGATTATTATCCACCAGATACGGGTGACGAAACATCGGACAGCCGGGATGTGCGGCCTCACCCCTGAAACAGTAATGCTCCTGACAGCGGTTGAGGCAGACATGGCTGTTTGACCGCAACTCCACCACCGAAGGCATTGCAAATATGGCATTGACGGCCCCAAGAGGACAAAGATAACGGCACCAGATCCTGCGGGAGAAAAAGGCACTAAAAAACATCGAACCACTGGCAATCGCCAGAATAATGACACCGGTAAGATAGGGATTATCATAAGCATTCCAGACAATTTCAATCCAGAACACCAGGATGCAGAGCACCGCCATAATCCAGCCGGATTTTTCCTGTATAAACCGTGGTGGCCTTCTTTCCGGTTTGAGAACACTCTGCAACAAGGTACCGGGTACGGCCAGAGAACAGACGCTGCACCAGGTCCTTGCCAGAAAAAAGAAGGAAAAAAACAAAAGTGGCCAGCCGATATACCAGCCGATGGTCAGTCCGATATTCGAAACAGGCTCAGATGGGCCCCAAAAGAGAAAAAAAACGGTCAGCAGCAGCACACAGCCTACCATAAACCGTGGAACCTTAGGGAAAAACGGGCTCCTGAGAAAACGCCTGAACCAGGAAAGACGCAGCAGGTTAAATTCCCATTTACCCTCACTTTTGGGAAGCCCCAAAAGGACCTGTTCAGGATCAATCTCGTCATTTTTTGCAAGCATCACCGCCCGCCGAATAACACTGGAGAGCTCCGAGAGATTTCCGGGCCAGTCATAATTCATAAAGAGACCCAGGGTTTCGGGGGTAACCTTGGTTATATTTTTTCCATATTCCCTGCTGAAACGCTGCAGATAATAGGTGACCAAACGCGGGATATCGACCTTATGTTCCCTGAGAGGGGGCAGAAGCAACTGCTGATTCTGCACAATATCGGCCAACTCGGGGATCATCTGTCCTGTACTGCGCAGCTGCTCGAGCGGATAGGTGGAAACCAGAACAACCCTTGATTCCAGGGCAACCCGCTGGCTCCCGCCGACATGACAATAGCTGCTGGATTGCAGAATTTCAACGAGCTGGCTCTGCAGCTCCTTTTCCATCAGGTGGGCGTGTAAAAAAACGATGGTACCACCAAAGGTTTGTTCAAAAAGCCCTGCCCTTCTTGCCTGGGAAAAAGGGGAATTGTCCTGGTCCAGCCCCAAAAGCTTCTGCGGCAGGGTTATCGGATCGTAATCCCGCAGATCCAGCTCAAGATATTGCCCTCCTGCCCGGCTGCTCCGCAGATGGATCTCTTTCAAAATGACCGATTTGCCGGTTCCCCCTTCCCCGCTGACCATAAAGGGTGTCTTCATCGCAGCAAATTTTTCGACATCCGCCTGAATCCTCTTTGTGGTCTGTGATTCACGGCTATCAGGACGACGTTTTTGCGAAAAACGTGAAATCGGCAGCAGACTCTCTCGTTTTTTGAAAAGGAGAAAGTCATCTGCCGCAGCAGCATCTCCTTTTTTATTCACAGAACTGTGCGAGTCAATCTGATCGATAAAGGCAAGCCTGAGGCGTTCGGCCAGTGCAATATCAAGCCGTTTGTGAATTCGGGGATTGGCCAGAATCACGTTGCAGAAAAAGCGCCTGTCAAAACAGATAACAACGAGGTCAGAGAGCGCTCGAGCGTGCAGAGATCTCTCTTTTTTCGTAAGAACACCCGTTTCGCCAAAATGTCCACCGGGGGTTATACGACCAACAATCTGCGCAGAACAGGCCTCCCCTTCCCAGACCAGTTCTATCATCCCCTGGACTACAAAATAGACACAATCGCTGCTATCGCCCTTTTTATAAACATACTCCCCCTCCTCGAACCTGAGGTTTCTTGCCACCCCGACAAAGGATTCGATCTCCACCAGACTGGCATCCTTGAAGAGAACCGCCTGGCGAAGATATTCTACGATGGTTTCTCGTTTCATGGGATGTACGGAAATTTCAGCAAGGGGTTTCGCAAAAAGGTTAAGAATGCGTTACAAGGAGGTTCGTCCGAGATGTTCCTCGATAACATCTGCAAGCAGCGGGGCAATGGAGTAGACATCGAGGAGTTCGTCGCTTGCTCTTCCCGGGTAGGAGTCTGAGCCCATCACCCTTTGCACAGCACCTTGTGCAAAGCGCTGGCGTGCATCTCCCGACATCACCAGATGTGTGGCATGGGCATATACCTCTCTTGCTCCAGCCTCCAGACAACGCTCTGCGGTCTGCAGGATAGAGCCGCCGGTGCGTATCATGTCGTCACAAATAATGACATTCTTTCTCTGCACGACACTGGAAACCTGCCCGACAATGGTCTTGTCGGTATCGTAGCGGTCCTTGTCCGCTGCGGTATGCGGACAGTCAAGGATACTGGCAAGCCGGGCAACCCTCTTGGAAAAGCCGTAGTCGGGTGAAACGAGCACATAATCGGTAAGCCCGGACCGCCTGATTTTTTCGGCGGCGGCGGCATCCGACCAGATATGCTGGGTTTTGATATCTCCACTGTGGGCGTGGAGCACCGCCTCCGAGTGCAGATCGACAAAGACCACAAAACTGGGCCCGGCCCGGAATATCTGGCGGGTACGGGTAACCCCTTTCGGTATCTCGAAGGTGTCCGGCTTGACCCGCTCCATTGTCGAGTAGCCCAGGTAAGGAATAATGACATTGACCGACCTGGCGTTCCAGTACCGCCCTCCGGCGATCAGATCGATAAGCTCCTGATGCGCCTGATCGTCGTGGGTATCTGCCAGGATAATCAGATCCTTACCTGTGACCGAAACAGGAAAGCAATGATAGTGTTCACCATCAGAAAAACGCTGCCTTTTCATCTCGGTCAACGGCAACCACAAACGCTCGGCCAGCCGTTCTGCGAGCGGCGTCGAAGACTGGTTGGCGATAAGAATTATACTATTTTTTTCAGACATTCTCTTTCCTGCAAATCAGTCCAACCGATACACCAGCATGGCTGCCCAGATACCCTGCCAGCCACAACAAGAAACGAAAAAGGCCTCAAAACACAAGCCTCTTTCTCCGAATCAAGTTACCGATAAACAGCTACAACGCGGCAACGATGGCATCACCCATCCCAGCCGTTGAGACCGAATCAGCCCCCGCGGTTGCCAGATCGACGGTAACCACCCCTTTTTCAAGGGTCAAGGCCACTGCCTTTTCAATGGCTGCCGCCGCCTCTTCCTGCCCCAGACTGTATCGTAGCATCATTGCCGCAGAGAGAATTTCGGCTATCGGATTGGCGATACCCTTGTCAGAGATATCCGGGGCAGAACCGCCAGCCGGCTCATACAGACCAAACCTTTTGCTATTCAAAGAGGCTGAGGCAAGCAGCCCCATCGAACCGGTCAGCATCGCCGCCTCATCAGAGATGATATCACCAAACATATTCCCGCAGAGCAGAACATCAAACTGGTGGGGATCCCGCACAAGCTGCATGGTGGCATTATCCACATAGATATGCCCAAGCTCGACATCAGGATACTGCCTTGCAACCTCGACAACCACCTCACGCCAGAGGACCATCGTGGTCAGGACATTGGCCTTGTCAACAGAGGTCACCTTTCCCCTTCGCAGCCGCGCCGCATCAAAGGCCATCCGTGCGATACGCTCAATCTCCGAACGCTTGTAGGCCATGGTATCAAAGGCCCGGGTCTCACCACCTTCATCTTCACGCCCCTTGGGGGTACCAAAGTATATACCCGAGGTTAACTCACGCACACAGAGAATATCAAAGCCATTGCCGACAATATCGGCACGCAGGGGACACGCCGCAACAAGCGAAGGAAAGACCCTGGCAGGACGAAAATTACAGAACAGATCAAAATGCTTGCGCAGCGGCAGCAAGGCGGCCCGCTCAGGTTGCTGCTCCGGAGGCAGATTTTCCCACTCGGGGCCCCCAACAGAACCGAAAAGAATGGCGTCGCTTTGCTCACACAGGGCAAGTGTCGCCGGAGGAAGGGCCTGACCGTGATTATCTATAGCGACCCCACCAACATCGGCGTACTGGTAGGAGAGCTCGAAGGAAAATTTTTTCTGTACCGCATCCAACACCTTAACCGCTTCCTGCATCACTTCCGGACCGATACCATCACCGGCCAGGATGGCAACTTTCTTCATATCAGCACCCTTGTTCTCTGCTATTTATAGAGCCTCCAGCCTTATTCACACTCAACAGCAAGACTCCTGTTTTTCCCAGAACAACGCTTCCGGGAGAGATCATCCCTTACAAAAAAAAGCAAGGCCCTCCTGCCACCGGATACGGGCAAAACGTACTCCTTCACCTCGAGCATCCTATAGCAAGATGCCTTGACGACATCATCCTGCATCTCTTTGCGCCAACGGGGCCCCCTCATCAAGACCACCAGGCCATCGCCCGGCAGTTGGTGTGTAAGCATCTGCAAAAATGCACCAGCAGAGGTGAAGGCCCGGCAGGTAACGTGTGAAAACGGTGTTTCTCTGATTTCTGCGATCTCCTCAAACCTGCCTGAATAGAGACAAACATCCCGCAGATCAAGAAGCCTTGTAATATGGCGTAAAAAGTGCACCCTCTTCAAACGCGGCTCAACCAGGCTCAGCTGCAACGAGGGATCGGCCGCCTTGCATACCAGCCCGGGAAAACCTGCGCCTGTGCCGACGTCAAGAAGATGACAGCCAGGTTTTTGCAGAACGGACAAAAGCATCAGAGAGTCTGCAAAATGCTTTTCTACAATTTCCCTCTCTGTTGTCTGCCGGGAAACAAGATTAACCTTTTTTCGCCACTTCTCCAATGCGCTGAAATAGAGAGCAAGCCTATCCTCAGCCTCAACAGTAACCTCAAGATCAAGCCCGTCAAGACAGATACGCAGATATCTGCGAAAATCAAACATCTCTCTGCAAGCGAACAGCCACAGAGCCGGCGTGGGCGTCAAGGCCCTCGAGCCTGGCAAGCCGCATGATATGCTCGCCATCTTCCCGGATTGCAGACTGCGAATAACTGATAATGGAACTTTTTTTGAGAAAGTTCTCCACACCGAGCGCGGAGGCAAAACGCGCTGTCCCCATGGTCGGCAGAACATGATTTGGCCCTGCAAGGTAATCCCCGGCCGCCTCTGGAGTATGGGCCCCGAGAAAAATGGCACCGGCATGCCGAATCTTTGGTATCTGTTCCCATGGATTTTTAATCGCCAGCTCCAGATGTTCGACAGCGATGGCGTTGGCAATATCAATGGCCTGCTCAAGATCATCGGCCACAAGGATCTTTCCAAAATCGATCAGAGACTTTCGGGCAATATCCTCACGACTCAAGGCGGGTAATTGACGCACAAGTTCCCGGTTGACCTCTTCGGCCAACGCAGGATGGGTGGTGAGCAGAAGCGGCAGAGCCTGGGTATCATGTTCTGCCTGGGCAAGCATATCTGCTGCGACATGGGATGCCTTTGCTGACTCATCGGCCACAATAAGAACCTCGGAAGGCCCGGCAATCATATCGATCCGCACCATACCCGAGACCTGGCGCTTGGCTTCGGCAACGTATTGGTTGCCCGGCCCGACAATAACGTCCACCCGGGGAATGGTTTGCGTTCCGTAGGCAAGTGCCCCTATGGCCCAGGCAGAGCCTGCTCTAAAGATCTCGGTGATACCAATCTCCTGGGCCGCAACCAGCAGGTAGGGACTTATGGCGCCACTCCGGTCAGGAGGACTGACCATCACCTGCTCGCGCACCCCGGCGATGGCCGCAGGGATACCGTTCATCAAAACCGAAGAGACAAGCGGTGTTGAACCAGCCTGCCCTCCGGGAACATACAATCCGGCAGAGTCAACAGGACGCACCAGACGGCCGACGATGCTGCCGTCTTCTCTGGTCTGCAGCCAGGAATCCTCCATCTCTCTTTCATGGAAGGACTGGATTCTGTCGATGGCCAGGGCAAGACTCTCCAGAAAATTGTCTTCAACCTTGTCGTAGGCCGTTCGTAAATCCCTGCTGTCGACCTGCAGGTCATCAAGGCTCAGCTCCGGGGCATCAAACTTTCTCCCGTAGTGGAGAACCGCCTCATCGCCTGTATCTTTAACCCTTGCCAGGACCTCTGCCACCGCCTCCCGACAACGATCATCGGCAGCTGTAAATCTATCAACCAGTTCCTGAACGGCAGCCTCTCCCTGCGGGGTCGACACCTTTAGTATCTCAATCAATGTATCACCTCTATCATACCTTACGACATCGGGCTCTTAAAATGCGGAGAAAATGGTATTCTACCGGAAACACAGCAACCGGGCCCTGGTGAAAATCCTCTCTCAACAGCCAGGACAGAAGCCCTCCTGAAGAGCGATCATTTTGTCCACTGTCGAATTTTTTTCTCCACTGTTTCCTTTATGTTATCGAGTCTGCCCTCGGTAAAAACCTGCCCTGCCACCCCTACGGCAAGCATTTTCTTTTCTTCGCCCGCTTCTCCGACAAAAAGTGTCGAGCAAAAGAAGTAATCGTTATACTCCACCTCAAGCGTACCTAAAAGCTCATTGAGACGAACGGCCAGATCACCCATCTCCTCGACAGAAGAAAATTCAGCAGAGATCTCGCTTCTCATTTTCGCTTCATCTGGGTTAGTGGCAATCAATAATACCCCAAGAATCAAAAGCAACAAAAGAACAACTAAAGTGCTGCTGCCGCGTTGGTTGGTTAGACGCCCTGAAATATCCATTGTTTTTACCCTCATCGAAAAGTCCTCTTGTATCATTTTCAAGCCACACTCCTGTTCGACGACAGGAGCCTCCGGTCATTGAGGATCTTGAGTGATTCACTTTTCAGCCAAGACCAAGGGTTTCCAAAAGATTACACAGGCCCTTGGGGCACATGCAGAACAGAGAAAGAAAAAAGTACCAGAGCCGAAATTAATATTGCCAAAATACATTTTCAACTGCAACGAAAAAGGCAAGATACCCTACTAAAGGCGATAAAATTTCATATCTATCTTTTATTGAACTATCAATCAAATCTGTTTGTGAACAATATGGATGAGTTGCAAATCGTAAAAAAGACACCCTTCAACCAGGGGCAACGAGATACATCAAAGCCTTCGATCCTCGTGAATAGAGTATCCCTGAATAACCTTTTCGGTTCCTTGAGACATGGTTTTACGACGGAGTATTATCTTTAAACCGGACTCCACTTCCAGGACAACAAACTTAGAAGAACCTCGATCCAACAAGCGAACCAGTTGAGCAAAATTTTCTACACTTTTACCATTGACATTCCGAACGACATTATCTCCCAAGTCATGATAGCCAGTATTTATTTGATCTGCCAAGACCTCTGAGATAATGACAATCTCTTCTCCTAAGCTTTCGAGTTCTTCGTTGAGAAAAAAATGCAGTAGTTCAATCGGTGCTTGCTGCAACCAGCTTCGACCTCCGCCAAATTCGTGGAGATAATTTTCTGTCAACGGCTGAAAGACAAGACCGCCAAAAATAAAATATCTCGGTTTTTTTTCATGAACGAGCGGAACAAGTCTATCAAATCCTACAGATGCAAACAGAGGAACTTCGATTCGTAGAAGATTTCCAGACCTTTTTACAAGAAAATGCACAGAGGAACCAAGTTGTTTGTTTTGAAAAGCATAGCCAAAAAACGTACGCTGGCCCTCGCGAAACTCAATAGTTCCGTCATAGGCGATATCATATCCGTCAATTTGCAACAGCACATCTTCCGGCTCTATGTACCCTGTGGCAGAAGATCCTGGTAAAACTTTATTAACCAGAGCGCCATTTTCGTCTGCATCAAGCCTGTAATACTCCCGTAAATACGGGCTTTCAAGTTTCTGCATCAGTAAACCCAAATCCGGAATGCCTTGTATCTTACCGTCTTCACAGTCCAACAAAAACTGCTTAATAACAGGAGCAGGGATAGTATAGCCTATATTCTCATAGCTCAGTCCCATCCCCTGAAAGGCCATTCCAACAACCTTGTTGTCCATAACAACAGGACCACCTGAATTCCCAGAATTTATTGAGGCATCAATTTGACAGGCCAAAAGAAAGGCGCCAGAGTAAGAATAGTTGATATGTTCAATCCTTGAGACGACCCCCTCTGTAATAGATATCTTTTCACCACCGTCAGGAAAACCGTATACAGCCACCTTATCTCGAATATCGGGAAGCTCTCCGATATCCACTGGCACAGAACCTTTAAAAAAAGCTGCGTTTTCAACCTTGAGAAGCGCAAGATCGCTCTCATGATCGAAAAACTCGACCTCAGCTGCATATTTTTCTGTTTTTCCAGCCCTGCGAACCTGTATAAACATTGCATCGCTGACAACATGGGCGTTAGTGAGAATTCTCTGGCCTTCAATAATAAAACCAGAACCATTAACAGAGTATTTGCCCAAGTTCTGCCATGGCTGATGGAAACTTGGAGGATTTGCAACAACGAGGATCTTAACAACAGCCTTCGAAGGAGAAAAAAGGAAGGTGTCCGCAGCCAGCAACTGAATACCAGAACAAAAGAAAAGAAGAAGAGAGACAGAGAAAACAAAAGATTTCATTGTTGTGTTATTCTCCGACAACAAATTCACCTACCTCCGTCTCCTGAATTGCAATAGACTGGGGATTACCAAGATATTTAACTGAACTTGCATCAGTACTTGTACCTGAAAGCTGAGAAGAAACAAAAACCTCGGCATCCGCTGAACCACTTGCATCAACCTGAGCTGTTTGACTCCTAAAAGAGTATCCATGGAACTCAGCGGAATCCTGTACATGCAGATAGAGGATACCAACCTCACCAAAGATCTCTATTGTACTTGCATCCTTTAAATCTACGGAGAGCTGTTCAAGCCGTTTTTCAGAAAAACGCATCACAAACTCAGAGCTTCCCGAAATAGCTAGAGATTTAATATCCGGTAATGAGATTCTTATGTTTACAGGTTGTCGAGTAGAGAAAGAGCTTTTGGGATAAATACGTAATACATCTTTCTCGATACTCGTGCCAACCTGTTCTAAAAGATTGGCTTCGCAAACAACAGAAAGCGAAGGGTCACCGTAGACCAACTCAACGACAAAAACACCTTCGACATCTATCTTGTTTACAGTACGTATATTTCGTTTTTCTTCCTTGAGGATACCGTTTCCCCGCATGACGACGTTATCCAGCCCGACAATTTCACCAGTATGCACCGTATTTCCTGAACCGATATTGATTTCTATTGCCTGTACGCCGACTGCTGCACCGGAAAGCAAAAGAAAAAGCAAAAGAACAGATTTATACATAACCAAACCTAAAATAAAAAATCTTTAGCACAATGTCGTATCCCCTTTTCCCAAAGGAGTTTCTTTGAAACACCAGCTCTACCCTTGGACACTTCCCTTCTTGGCAAGAAAAACCAGAATATACAGACTCTCTCACAACTACAATTTCTAACAATCACCACTAAATTTCACAGAAGAAACACAACCCACTACTACCAGTCATCATCGGAAAGCTGACGACCAAACTTCTTGGGCTTCGGGGTCACCTGTGCCCGCTCCTCGGCCGGCGCCTGGGCTTGCTGAACCTGCACTTGCGACTCTGCCTGGGCCTGGGCCTGAGCCCGCGCCTGGGCTTGAGCCTGCGCCTGAGCCTGAGCTTGGGCCTGAGCCTGCGCCCGGGATTCCTTCTGCGCCATCTGCGCGAAATACTCGTTTATCTTACGCCGCTGGGCAAGTGACCTCTGATTCACTGGAATACTCAAGTACAGACGGGTAAAGATCTCCTCAGTGATACTGCTCCCGTTAAAACCTGGCGCAAAACTCGACAGAGCACGC
>PDWI01003234.1_pt1 | contig 23178 bp, 16 predicted proteins | sample 1430891 | NCBI WGS metagenome assembly PDWI01 (sample SAMN01162508, study PRJNA174530) | Oral metagenome, whole genome shotgun sequencing project. | biome: Marine environment; feature: Marine mammal; material: Swab sample of the gingival sulcus; isolation source: swab sample of gingival sulcus... | reverse complement strand
ACAGTTTGTGTCATGATATTAATGTTTTAAGTGGTTACAAGTTTGTCATTACTTTTTCTTAGATGTTTAATTGTTTAGGCTATTGAAAAAGCCGTTTTGATACCGCTGATGAGCATATCTGTACCGATAATGGCTAATATTAACCCCATTAGTTTTCCTATGACAGCAATCAAATTAGGCCCTATTGTTTTGACAATCCGATCGCTTAAGGCAAAAGCCCAATAAGTTAAAATAATCATTACACCAAAAACCCCAATAACAATTCCTATGTGAATAAAGGTGGCATGGGTCACATAATTCATTGCTGTAACAATGGTTCCCGGCCCTGCAAGGATAGGTATAGCCAATGGAGAAACAGCCATATTGCGCTTTTGTTCTATATCATTAGTATGGATTTTAGAGGGTTGAGACATCAACATTTCAAAACCCACATAAAAAATAAGTATGCCGCCTGTTATTTTAAATGCAGGAATGCTAATGCCAAACAACTCAAAGATGTATTTACCGGCCACTATAAACGCGACAACAATGATAAATGCCGTAACCGAAGCCGTTTTTGCAATGTTCTTTTTAGTCTCTTCGGTTTCACCGGCTGTCAATCCCAGAAAAACAGGTGTGTTTGCAATGGGATTCATGATGGCAAAAAATCCCATAAACACACTGAGCCCGTAAGTTATTAAATCGTTCATTCTTACTGTTGTTTATCTTAGAACTATGACTTTGAAAACCATCAAAAAAGTTCAGGTTGTTTATGAGGTATAAAAGACCAAATTTAATAAAAAATAAAAACCGATACAATTTAATTGCATCGGTTTTTACCCATAATTTATATATGAGGTCAATAAAAACAATCCATTTTTATGGGATTAAAACGGCATCTACGGCATGGATGACACCATTGATTCCCTGAACATCATTAGTAGCTTCACCCACTAAAATATTCACCGTTTGACCACTGCTGGTCATGATTTGAGCACCTTCAGTCAAATCTATGGTTAGCGTACCTCCGCCAAGCATTGTAAGCTCGCCGTCACTTAATTGGTCGGCTTGCACATTGGCTTCACCTAAAACGTGATAGGTCAAAACAGCTTCAAGAGTTTCAATAGGAATATCCGATAGTGATTCCCACGCTTCATTAGAAGCGAGTAATGCTTCAAAAGCTTCATTGGTAGGTGCAAAAACAGTAAATGGCCCTTCTTCTGAAAGCAATGCAACAAAATCAGTTGTATGTCTGCTATCGGTTAGAGCTTCTACCAGACTGGAGAAATTACTGTTGTTTAAAGCTAAAGTTACAATATTGGGTGGTAACATGACCTTATCAATAACATGTAATACGCCGTAAGAAAATTCTAAATCTACAAGTACAGGTGTGGCATTGCCGTTAAATACAACACCGTCTGCAGTGTTTACCTGTAAAGACAGTGCTTCTTGATTGGGCCCTTTAGCGTATGTTTTAAGGTAGGTGTCAGATAGATCAGTTGACATGATGTTCCCCTCTACCAAATGAAATGATAAGACGTTCATCAAGGTTTGAACAGGTAAATCGTTGATTGATTCCCACGCTTCATTAGAATCTAAAAATTCTTGAAAGGCAGCATTTGTCGGGCCAAAAACGGTAATAGGACCGTAGGGACTTATCTCTTCTTCTAAGTTGGATTTTCCAAGCGCATCAGCCAGCATACTCAATTCCGGATTAGTCTCAGCCAATTCGGCAACCGTTTCGGGTTTGGGTTGTGCCTCAGGGTCTTCTTTTTTACAAGACGTAAAAAAACTTAAACTTAATAATAAACAAAAAGCCATGAGTGCTTTTGTTGCTTTAGATAACATAATAAATTGTTTTTAATTAATGCTTACTCTTGGATTTTTATAGTCTAATTTTCAGCATCTTAGACTTTAGGTTTCGTTAGTTTCCGGTAAATCTTTATACAATAAAAGTTCTGTTTAAGTACAAGTAAACTGTATTATAATCAGATGTTACGTAATAAAAGTAAAGATTAGATGAATGCTCTAATACAAGAATTGAATGCCTATTCAATCTCTTGGGTCGGTTCAATAATCAATTTTTAAACAATTTAACCACTGTTGCTGTTTAATTAGGGTTAAAATTAAACATCAAATCGCTTTTATTTAAAAATTATCAACAGTGTAAATGTAGATTATACTGATAAGGTTTTAATTGTTCTGACAACAAATATATAAAATATTTTTGATAATCGTAAATTTAATACGTGTAAAATGTGATTTTAACAGTTTGAGAGGGTTGGGCTGTATGGGCTGGTCCAAAAAAAAGAGTGTTCGGAATCCATGACAACCTTATTGTGAATCCGGAGACCAAAGGTCTTATGTTCCTGTTTCAGCGGTGTGGTTATAGGACTTCGAGAATAAAGGGGATTAAAAAAGGCACCAAAATAGTCAGTATTACACCACTGAAAACAGCTATGACCGCCCATTCTTTACCGGTGTATTCGGTGATGATGGGCAAAGTACTGTCCATGGTTGTAACACCGCCGGAGGCGATTCCGGCGAGTTTGCCAAAATATTTAATAAAAACAGGCGTTGCTACCAATGTTATGATTTCTCTTAAGACATTGGACAATAAAGCAACGACCCCTAACGCTTCACCGCTGATCTGAGTAATCAAAACAGATGACAAACTGTAATACCCGAAACCGGCACCAACAGCCAATGTCTCTCTGATGTTGAGGTTAGGTATCAAAAACGATACGGCTGCTGCTCCTGTCAGTGATCCGATGACAATTCCTACAGGGATTAAAAATATTTTGACGTTGCTGGTTTTCAGTACCTGAAAGGCAGAACGGTCTGAACCAACCCCAATACCTACAAAAAACATCAGGGCATACAAGGCATACATAGAAAAGTCATTGTCAATAATCACATCCGGTAAAAGATGGGTAAGCCCTAGCAACAGACCCGCAATAAAAAAACTCAAGATGATTAAACTACTTTTCATGAAGAGGGGTTTTTATCTGAAGGTTTTTCGGTAAAAAACAGTTTATAGGTATAATAGGCACATATCAGACTGCCCAACAGAGCACCTATGGTAATCAATGCTGCATCTAAGCCTAAGGTGTGAATGTTATTGATGATTTGCTCGTTCAATCCAATATTAATACCCAATAAGAACAACAACACATATACGGCATACATGGTTAGTTTTTCATTAATCTTCAGTAGTGTTTTTTTATGGTGTATCAGATAACCTATCACCATTCCTGCACTCATAGTGACCAAAACTTCAATCATAATTGTTCCTTATTATTTTTAGATTTCAACTGAGGTTTACATCTTTCTTTTATCAATGTGATAAATACTCATGTTCTGATAAGGTAACTCCTTTGTCAGCAACAGGTCAAATATAATTAAATAATTGTGTTGACATTATGGGTTTTGAAATGCTTTAAGAGTTAAACGAGAAATTATTCCGGTGTTTTTGTAGAAGTTGTACAATCATAGCTTTGTGATATAAAAAAGCCGTCTCAGCTATGAGACGGCTTTTTTTATCTTAACCTGATAGGTCAATTGCAATGATATTATTTACCATTGGCGATTTTGTCAGCTAACAATAAAGCGTTGTAGGCATTTAAAACACCACCTGAAATAGATAAGTTTTTAAAGTTGGCTTTCTCCCCTTCTTTATCAGAAGGAAGGTTGACTTCTTTAGTGAATTTAACAGAAGAATCCATGATGATATGTTTCACCTGGCTGGCTGTTAATTGAGGATAGTAAGAACGGATTAAGGCTGCAACACCGGCAACTTCAGGAGATGCCATAGAGGTTCCTTGTAAGAAAGCGTATTCGTTTTTCGGCATTGTAGAATAAATCTCAGATCCGGGAGCGAATACATCAACATTTTTGATTCCGTAGTTACTGAACACAGAAGGTAATTTTTCATCCATATGACGAGTCATTGCACCTACAGTTATCACATTGTCAGCAAATTCTACGACTTTGTCTTTTGAGTCATTAGGGAAATTGTCTTCTACGTCAATGTCTTTTGAATCGTTTCCGGCAGCATGTACTAATAAAACGTCTTTACTTTCAGCGTATTTAATAGCATCATAAACCCACTCAGGGTGAGAAGAATAAGATTTTCCAAAACTCATATTGACGACTTTTGCTCCATTGTCAACAGCATAACGAATAGCTAATGCTACGTCTTTGTCATACTCATCACCATCGGGTACTGCACGTACACTCATAAGTTTGGCATATTGTGTCACCCCGTTCATACCTACACCATTATTACGCTCGGCTAAGATGATACCGGCAACGTGTGTTCCGTGAACTTCATCGTCTTTAGAACCGATAACCATATTGTTACCATAAGTTTTGTCGTTGAAATCATCAGGATCATCATTGGTTAGACGACCTTTGAAGTCAATATTGTAGTTGTATTTTGATTGACCTTCAAAATAATCTACACCACGTTGTATGTCTTTTAAGCCTTCTTCTATGGTTGCACCGCTACCTAAGAGTCTTGAGATCATATTTTTACCCATGGCGTATTTATCGTCGATTTTAGCTTCTGCTAATTCCTCAACAGTGTAAGAGTCTTTACCTAAAGCTTCTTTGACAGCTTTGTCAGCGTCTTTTACGGTATTTATCAAACCTTCATAAAAGGATTTTTGACCGGCAGCTTCAGATTGTTTTTGATCAACTTCTGCTTTAAGTTTTAAATAATGCTCAAATTCCTGACGATCTGCATCTGCAACTGTTTCAGGCGTAACGTCTTTATATTTAGGCATTAATTTAGCTACAATACGGGTGATTTCCAATTGTTCAGGAGTATCTTGACCGGCTTTACCACCTAAGAAGTTCCAACCGTGTATATCATCTACATAACCGTTATTGTCATCGTCTTTGCCATTGCCTGCAATTTCATCTTCATTGGTCCAAATAACGCCATCTAAATCTTCATGTTCGATATCAATCCCTGAGTCGATAACAGCAACTGTGATGACTTTAGGGGTTTTGTCTGCAACAAAAGCATAAGCTTTGTCCAAACTCATACCGGGTACAGAGTCTGTAAACACGTCCATATGAGGCCATCCTTGTTTGACTTCATCAGTCATGTCACTTTGCCCGGCAACCAGATGATCTACGTTAGTTACGATAGGGGTAGTGTCTTTTTTGGCAGTTGTGGTGTTTTGCTGTGTCCCACAGGATGCTAAAAGCGTAGCCAATCCCAATCCTAAAAGAATCTTTGAAAATTTCATGTGTATAAATTTAAAAATGTTTAATTATATAATTAATCTTTGCATCCCAACATAAAGGATAGAAAAGGTCAACAAAGATAAAGTATTTATTGGTCTTGAGTGTAGTAAAAGCGTTACAATTTATTGAAAAATGTCTTTTAAGCTGTATTGCTGGTCCAGTCTTACGCCTTTTTCAGTGTGTTTTACGGTGCAAAGTTCTGTGTGTGCATCGTGTTCTAAGAACAAGTAATACTGCTCATCAGCCGCGGTGTTCAGAAATTTCTCTTTCTCATCCATGGTTAGTAACGGACGCGTGTCATAGCCCATGACATAAGGCAGTGGTATATGTCCTGTTGTGGGAAGTAAGTCGGCGGCAAATACAATCGTTTTGCCGTGGTAGCTCACGTGCGGAATCATTTGTTTGTCCGTATGCCCGTTAACAAACAGGATATCAAAACCCAGTTCGCTGTTGGTCTTAAAATCGTTTTCAGGCAAGTCTATAAATTCTAATTGCCCGCTGCTTTGCATAGGGTTGATGTTTTCTTTCAGAAAAGAAGCTTTTTCTCTGACATTGGGTACTGTTGCCCATTGCCAGTGGTCTTTATTACTCCAGAAACGGGCATTTTTAAATGCCGGTTCATACCCGGTACGGTCTTTATTCCACTGAATACTGCCTCCGCAATGGTCAAAATGCAGGTGCGTCAAAAAAACATCTGTAATATCGTCTTTGTGAAAACCGTGTTGAGCCAGTGAACGTTCCAGAGAATGCTCACCCCAGAGGTAATAGTACCCGAAAAACTTTTCGGACTGTTTATTGCCCATGCCGGTGTCTATTAAAATCAAACGTTTACCGTCTTCTATCAGCATACAACGCGTACTCATGTCTATCATATTATTAGAATCAGCGGGATTGGTGCGATTCCACAAGCTTTTAGGTACTACGCCAAACATAGCGCCGCCATCGAGTTTGAAATTTCCGGCTTCTATAGGATATATTGTCATAAATAATGAGTTAATAGTAGTTAGTGACTAAATGATGTGGCTAATATATAATAAAAAAACCATCAAATCTCTATTTAAGGAAATGATGGTTTAATATTGAGGCATCTAGCGGATTCGAACCGCTGTACAAGGTTTTGCAGACCTCTGCCTAACCACTCGGCCAAGATGCCTTGTTTGTTTTAGGACTGCAAATTTAATGATTTTTTTTATTGGTTGGCTATTTTTTTTCTTTTCCCTTTCATTGTAACAATGACTCGGTCCACATTACCGCCTATGGGTGGATTGATTTTTGCCACATCAACTTCTACTTTTTTGACCATAGGCAGTTCTTTCAGAATCCGGTTGATGATACGTTCAGCAACATGTTCCAGGAGTTGAGACCTTATGGCCATTTCCTCTTTCACTATACGGTTCAGAGCGACATAATCCACCGTGTCTTTGAGCAGGTCAGACTGGGCAGAAGGCTTTAGGTCAGCTTTGACACGTACGTTGACACAATATTCGCTGCCTATTTTAGCTTCTTCTGTCAAGCAGCCGTGTGTGGCAAAAATTTTTATGTTTTGTAAAGTGATATATCCCATATTTAATGATTTTTAATCCAGTCTAATGATTCTTGCTTGTCTTTTTCCAATTGCTTTCTCAGGGCATCTATACTGTCAAATTTAAACTCATCACGTAAGCGATGTAAAACGCATACTTTTATTTTTTGATAGTATAAATCCTTGTTTAAATCGAAAAAATGCACTTCTATCGTTTGTGTTTTTCCGTCAATGGTGGGGCGAAATCCTATGTTCATCATACCGTAATAGTTCCGGTCGCCTATCTTTGAGTGTACGATATAAACGCCTTTTTTAGGGGTGATTTTATTGGAATAATCCAGCGCAATATTAGCGGTGTTGAAACCTATTTTACGTCCCAGTTGATTCCCCTGTATGACTTTTCCGAATAATGAGAATTCATACCCTAACAGTGTGTTGACTTCACTGAATGCGCCTTGTTCTATGACTTGCCTCAGGTGTGTTGAGTTGATCAAAAGATTGTTCTGGTAGTATGGTTTCAATTGTTGTACTTTAAAACCGTATTGATGCCCCAGCGCAACTAAATAGTCAAAGTCTCCTTCTTTATTCCTGCCAAAGCTGTGGTCATGACCCAAAATCAGTGTGTCCATGTTCAGTTTTTTGACCAATGTGTTAAGTACAAAGTCTTTGGCGGTAAGCCGGGCAAAAACTTTTGTAAATTCCTGAACATAAACGGTGTCAACGCCATGGGATTTTATGAGTTCTACTCTTTCGTCTATGGTATTGATGAGTTTGAGTGGGTGTTCAGGGGTTAAAATATGTGAAGGATGGGGAAAAAAAGTAACAATTACCGGTCTTAAATGCTCGCGTTCGGCAGTATTGATTAACTGCCGGAGTAAATATTGATGTCCCAAATGTACCCCGTCAAAGGAGCCGAGTGCAATAACGCTATGTGTGATTTTTTCTGCCAAAGTATAAAAACAAACGCCAAAAATAGCTAAAAAAATTTAGTAACTCTGATTTGACGATCAGCTTTGCTTATAGTATTAGATTGTGAGTATCCGGTTTCAGTACGCTATATTTTAATGTGCCAAAAGATTTTCATGTATTTAGATAACCCGGTATAATTTATCAAATAATAATTTTCTTAATCGGGTATAATCCTTGATTTCCTCCATCAACGCTGCATGGTCGTGTTCCTCACTAAAGCTTTTGGCGATGGCTTCTATTTTTCTATCAATCAAAACACGTCTGAGGTTGAGTATATTGTCAGTGACCAGCTTTGCGATGTATTCCTCTTTTGGGGTTATAAAAACATCACGTGTTTCCCATTTACTCAAGACAAACCGGTCTTCTTCCATCAAAATATCAGTGACCAGATGAGCTATAGCAGGGTTGTCATGTTGGGTGAACGTATTGATGTCTATATGTTCGCGTGTTCTGAATTGTTCTATGATGGCTTGATAAATTTGTTTAAAACCATCCTGAGTGAATTCTATTTCGTCGTCTTGCAGGTTGAGATAAATCTCGTCGGCTACTATACTGTTGTATATTTCCTTGACCAATTCTTTTTTGCCCAGCGCATTGGTTTTTTCCACCCAATCTGCAAAGTCAGCCTGATGATTGCCGTATAATAACAGTGTTTTGATGAGTTCCCGTTCATATTTTGCCAACTCATCAATAGCTTTTAAGGGTTCCTGACGCTTCTTAACCACATCCAACACAGGCATTTCATCCTTGATTTGTTCACCTTTTTGTTTTCTGTTTTGGATGAGTTGTTGATTCAAAGCGCTGAAAAGAATATCCTCGCTTATCAACATGAGTTGCGCCGTTTCTTTAACGTAAATTTCCCGCTTGATTTTATCCGGAATGACCGATATACTCTTGATGATATCCCTTACCAGTTCGGCTTTTTTGATGGGATCTTTAGCGGCTTCTTCCATTAGGATTTCAATCTTAAATTTGATGAAATCCACAGCGTTATCCTTGAGGTAATATTTGAGTTCTTCTATACTGACTTTTTTGGCAAAGCTGTCCGGGTCATCCTGATCCGGGAAGGTGAGGACTCTCACATTAAGACCTTGTTCCAGCACCAAATCTATCCCGCGCATAGAAGCTCTTATACCGGCAGCATCTCCGTCAAACAGGATGGTGATGTTTGACGTTAAGCGTTTGATCAACCTGATTTGATCCGGTGTCAACGCTGTACCACTGGAGGCGACCACATTTTCTATACCTTGTTGGTGTAAGGTGATGACATCTGTATAGCCTTCTACCAGATAGCAATTGTCCTCTTTGGCAATCGCCTGTTTGGCAAAATAGATGCCGTAGAGTACCTTGCTCTTGTCATAGATGTCACTACTGGGTGAATTGAGGTATTTGGCAGCTTTTGCCGTGCTGTCCAGAATACGACCGCCGAAACCCAATACCCGTCCACTCATACTGTGGATGGGAAAGATCACCCGACCTTTGAAACGGTCATACCGCTTGTCACCTTTGACAATGGTTAGCCCTGTTTTTTCCAAAAATTCCAGGCTGTATTCTTTGGCCAAAGCAGCCTGAGTGAAAGCCTCCCATTGGTCTAAGGCGTAGCCTAACTGGAACTTTTTGATGGTTTCTTCTCTGTACCCCCTGTTTTTAAAGTAACTCAAGCCTATGGCTTTGCCTAATTCATGTTCAAAAAGATTCTCCTGAAAGTAAAGGTTAGCAAAATTAGTGACGATATACATGCTTTCCCGTTCGTCTTTGAGCTGTTTTTGCTCGTCGTCCATACGGGTTTCTTCAATCTCAATATTGTATTTTTTGGCGAGCCAACGCAAGGCTTCAGGGTAGGTGTAGTGTTCATGCTCCATAAGGAACGATACTACATTACCGCCTTTACCGCTACTAAAATCTTTCCAAATCTGCTTGACCGGTGATACCATGAAAGAGGGTGTTCGTTCATCGGTAAACGGGCTTAAGCCTTTGAAGTTGGTGCCTGATTTTTTGAGTTGTACAAACTCTCCGATAACCTCCTCTACACGGGCAGCTTCAAATATCTTATCTATGGTTGGTTTGGTTATCATGGTTATTAATTAACAGGGGATTTTTTTATATAACGTTTCTGGTGTTGTAATTAAACTGCTTTTAAACACTGTTTTATGAATGGTTTTTGGCTAACTATTTATCTTCTACACTCAGTCTTGCGGTTGCTACAGTTTTGACGTCGTCAATATCATTGTTTAATAATTTATAATAGCCTACAATGCCAATCATGGCAGCATTGTCTGTCGTATATTCAAATTTTGGAATATAAGTCGTCCAACCGTCATTTTCTTTGTCTTTGAGTTGTTTGCGAATTTCAGAATTGGCACTGACACCACCGGCAATAGCTACTTGGGTAATTCCTGTTTGTTTAACGGCTTTTTCCAGTTTATCCATCAGAATAGATACAATTCTTTTTTGGATGGATGCACAAATGTCTTCTATATGCTCTTCAATAAAAAGAGGATTTTTAGCGGTTTCTTTTTGTACAAAGTACAGAATAGATGTTTTCAGTCCGCTAAAACTAAAATCCAAGCCGTCAACTTTGGGTTTGGGGAAAGCAAAGGCATCGGGGTTGCCTTTTTGGGCAAGCTTGTCAATCAGTGGCCCACCGGGATAGTCCAATCCAAGTATTTTGGCAGATTTATCATAACATTCGCCTACGGCATCGTCCAGTGTTTCCCCTAATATTTCCATGTCCAAGTGGCTGTTGACCTTGACTATTTGTGTATGTCCGCCACTGATGGTCAGGCATAAAAAAGGAAATTCAGGTTTTTGTTGGGCATCATCATTGATAAAATGAGCCAGAACATGTGCCTGCATATGATTTACAGACAGTAAAGGGATGTTTAGTGCTTGTGCCATAGATTTGGCAAAAGAGGTTCCTACCAATAAAGAGCCCAATAAGCCCGGTCCTTTGGTAAAAACTATCGCAGATAATTGATTTTTTCCGATATTTGCTTTTTGCAACGCACGATGGACTACAGGTACGATGTTTTGTTGATGTGCTCGTGATGCCAATTCTGGTACAACACCACCGTATTCGGCGTGTATGTCCTGATTGGCAATGATGTTTGACAAAACCGTATCATTGTGTAATACAGCAGCTCCGGTGTCATCGCAAGATGATTCTATGGCTAATAAATATATTTCCTTCGTTGTTTGCAATATTTTAGTTTTTAGATAGTTTTTGCTTATGGAATAGATAACGTTTCTCAGACTAAAATAGAATAAGATAACATTCAAAAGAACAAAAGTAAACAATATCAGACGATATTTAAAAATAACACTGATTATACTCGCAATAATAATTGTTTTATTATTGCTGACTACTTACTTATTGACTTTGCCCAAGGTGCAGTCTTCATTGTCTCAAAAGATTTTTAACTCACTCAATGATAAGTATAACACACATATTGTCGTGGATAGTATGGATTTGTCCAATCTCAAGGATGCAAAACTCTATGGCGTGTTGATTAAAGATGAGCATGAGGATACCATTATCTACGCCCGGGAAGTATATACTGCGGTTTACAATGTAAGACGTATTTACAGGAACAAGGTTAAGTTGGGTTCAACAGTTCTCAAAGATCCTGTGTTCAAATTAATCACTTATGAGGGTGATAGCATCAGTGCTTTTGACCGGTTTGTAGAATCTTTATCGGGATCCGAAGAAGACACTAAATCCCCGGAGTTTAGAATGACGGTACAGGATTTAAGAATGGACAATGGCCGTTTTTACCTTTATGATTATAATACGCAGCCTGATGTAATAGAATCGTTTACATCAATCAACAGTGACTTGGATAAACTGACGATAAAAGGCAGTGATGTTTCCACCCAAATCAAATCATTAGCGTTAGTTGATAAACGCGGCTTGGTGGTTGAAAATATGACATCTGATTTTTCTTATGCTGAGACAGCCATGCGCTTTGAGGATATGAGTATTCATACACCGGAATCTGAAATCAACGGGTCTATCGCTATGACCTATAAAGAGGGAGACCTCTCGGACTTTTTAAATAAAGTCACTATTGATGCAAGGTTAAAAAAAACGCGTTTGGCTTCGACCGATTTGAGAAAATTCTATGATGGTTTTGGTCGTCAATCGGTATTGTACCTCAACACCGGAATGAAAGGTACGCTCAATGATTTTACGCTTAACCGTTTGAGTTTATCTACAGATAGCGGTAGTAAGTTAAAAGGTCAATACAGAATAGTCAATGCACTGTCTGATGATGCGTTTGTCTTGGATGCAAAGATTACGCAGTTGGAATCGCAAGTTGATCACCTGAAACGGCTCATGCCTGTGATGGTCAATGAATTTTTACCTGAAACTATAGAAAAATTTGGTCGTTTTAGTTTGACCGGTGATACAAAACTCACGGGTAACAACCTCTATGCTGATGTCAATGCCCAGACGGAGATAGGCGCCCTTAAAACAAAGGTTACAGTCAAAAACTATTCTAATACAAAACGGGCACTTTACGAGGGTCAATTACAAGCCATTGATCTCAATTTAGGGACGCTTTTGGATAACCCCAACATGGGCGTAATCAATGCCACAGTTGCCTTGAAAGGTAAAGGCTTTATTTTTGAAAGTATCAATGCTCAGATAGATGGGACTATTGAAACTATCGAATTGAACAATTATAATTATTCGGGTATTGTGCTCAACGGAGGACTTGATAAAGAAGAATTCTCAGGTTTATTGACCATAGATGATCCTAACCTGAAAATGAATTTTGAAGGGCTTGCCGATATGTCAAAGGAGCAATATGACTTTGATTTTAAGACCACCATAAAACGGGCAGAACTCAACAAACTGCATTGGTTTGAACGGGATAGTCTTTCAGTGCTTGCCGGTTCTATTAAGGTAGATATGACTGGTAATGCTCTTGAAAATATGCAGGGAACTATCAGCTTTGAGAATGCAACTTATACCAATCAGATTAAGGATTACTTCTTTAAGGATTTTCGGGTTACTTCTGACGTCAAAGACAGTATTCAGACCCTGAAAATCAACTCTAAAGACATTGTTAAAGGTTATTTTAAAGGTCGTTTTTTATATCAAGAATTGGGCAAACTTGCCCAAAATGCTTTGGGAAGTATATATACCAATTACCAGCCGCTTCCGGTGAGTGAAGGGCAATTTATCGACTTTAAATTCAATATTTATAATCAGGCTGTTGCTGTATTTTTTCCGGAAGTGACTCTGGGAGACAATACGTTTATTAAGGGCGCAATAGATTCTGATAAAGACTTGTTTAAACTCAATTTCCGTTCACCCGAAGCCTTGGCTTTTGAGAATTATCTCTCAAAAATAAACCTTCAGATAGATAATAAGAACCCTCTCTTCAATACGCAGTTATCCTTAGATGAATTGAATACTTCAGCTTATAATGTAAAGGATTTATACTTGGTAAATGTGACCCTGAATGATACATTGTTTTTTAGGACAGAGTTTAAAGGAGGTGAACAGGCACGTGACCAATTTAACCTGTCATTTTACCACACATTAGATGAAAACAATCAATCTATAGTTGGGTTTCAGAATTCTGATATTACCTTCAATGATACAACGTGGCAGATAAATCCTGACGAAGAAAACCCTAATAAAATCGTATATAATTCTCAAACTAAAGCCATTGATTTTCAGAATTTATTATTGAATTCTGATGGGCAAACCTTAACCTTTTTCGGAAGTCAACAAGGGGAGGACTATAGAGACTATAATATAGATTTTGATCGGGTGTTATTGTCTGAAATTTTACCGGATATTGATGATTTTGATCTTGATGGATTGATTAATGGTGGTATTTGGATAGAAAAAAGAAATGGCATGCTTATCCCGAAAATAGATGTTCAGGTTGTAGATTTTACAGTGAATAATGCGCTACAGGGTGACTTAGTGGGCGAGATTAAAGGAGGGGATTCCAATAAAGAATACGATATCAATATTTATATGGAAAAAGACGCCCAAAAGAGTATGACAACGGTCGGGAAGATTGATTTTACGAGTAGTGAACCAACAGCACATCTGACGCTTAATTTAAAAGACTTTGACATAGCCCCTATGAATGCTATAGGTCAAGGGGTCATGGAGAATATAAGAGGACGATTGAGTGGCGAAGCTGGTATCAACGGTGCTTTAAGTAATCCTGAACTCTCCGGTACACTTACGTTGGAAAACGGCGGTATCTTTTTCCCGTTTATTCATGTGGATTACGGGCTTAAGGATAATGCACTTATCAGATTGGACAACCAGTCATTTGTCATTCCAAGTATGCCCATTTTTGATACCTTATATGGTACTGAAGGTGTCTTGTCAGGACGTATTAATCATCATAAATTTAAAAAATGGAATCTGGATCTTAAATTGGAAACGGACAACCTTTTGGTTCTTAACAAGCCTGAATCTCTGTCAGAACTGTTTTATGGAACTGCTTACCTCAATGGATTCGGTTTCTTTAAAGGGGATACAGACAATATCAACATCAGTGTCGTTGGCAGCTCCAATGTGGGTACAGAAATCATCATCCCCATGAGTGATGAAAGTAATGTGTCCTCTTCCCGGTTGATACATTTTAAAAATCCCGATGCCAACGAAACAGATAGGATTACTGCTTTAAGACGTCAATTCTCGGAAAATTTTAGAGGCTTAAGCATGGATTTAGATTTAGATATCAATAAAAATGCTTTAATCAAGTTTGTGATTGATCAAACCACAGGGAGTTTTATAGAAGGTTCGGGATCCGGCAATATATTGATGGATATTGATACCAGAGGTAGTTTTAATATGTATGGTGATTATGTTGTGGATCAAGGGGTTTATAATTTTAAATACGGGGCATTGATCAATAAACCTTTTGCCGTCAAAGAAGGAAGTTCTATTGCCTTTGTAGGAGACCCGCTGAAAGCTGAGCTGGACATAGAGGCATTGTATACTGTAAAAGCTAACCCCAAGGTTATTCTGCCCGATTATGAATCCAATAGAAATGTGCCCGTGCAGTTAACTACAAAAATTACAGGTGAATTATTTAATTCTACACAGGAATTTGATATTTCTATTCCTAATGCTGGAGTGGACTTGGAATCAGAATTAGATTTTGCACTCAACAATCAGGACACCGGAAACCTTATGAGACAAGTGGTTTCGCTATTGACTCTGAACAGCTTTTTAAATGTCAATGATGTCAATTCTATTACCAGTAATGCTTTAGCTTATGGGAGTTTAACATCTAGTTTTGCCACTATGGTATCCAATGCTTTGATGGATGTTTTTTCTGATCCGGATGACATCATCCAGCTGGGGTTGGATTATAATCAAGGCAATCAAAGTATAGATGATCTTTATACAGATGATCAGTTAGGATTGACTATTTCCGGTCGTTTAGGAAAAAATAAAAATTTTGTTTTTAATGGTGAAGTTTTGGTTCCTACGGGAAGACAGACCAATTCAAATATAGCCGGGAATTTCAGTCTTAAATTTCCTCCCTTAAATACCAAAGAAACTTTGTTTTTAAGGGTCTTCAACCGTCAGAATGAAATTCAGTATTCGGAAGAGGAAGAAGGTTATACGCAGGGTCTCGGTTTGTCATGGCAGATTGATTTTGACAATAAAGAAGAATTTTTTGAAAAGCTGGGTTTCAGGCGTAAGAAAAAATCTCTTTAAGGGGTAAATGAAAAGTTTTGATATTGAAGAGCTTTCTATGCTGTCATTATGGATTTTCAAAATATCATACGGTTGAAAACAATCAACATTAAAATACTTAAGTACAAACAACGTTATTTGATAAATATCTTTTTTATGTTAAACAAATTTTGGTTCTTTATTATCCTGATTGCTTTAGGTTCTTTTGGGGTTTATGCTCAAACAGATTACAGTAATTCCTGGGATGATTTATATTCATATAATAATGTAAAGGTTCTCTTTAAAGAAGGTGACCGATTAATAGCTTTAACTGATAATGGTGTATTTACCTATGACAAGACTTCGGGTGTTATAGAAAAGTACTCTTCTGTCAATGGACTTTCCGGACAAAATACAAGCACGATGTATTATGACCGGACACTTGATATTATTGCCATAGGTTATGAAAATGGTTTGTTAGAGTTTATAAAAAACGATAAAACGATTGTCGTTAAACCTGAGATTGTCAATTTTAATATTGCCGGGTCCAAGCGTATCAATCATATTACCGGAACCACCGATGGTAAACTTTTCTTGTCAACAGATTTTGGAATTGTAGGTTTTGATCTCAATCTTATGCAGTTTAATGACACCTATTTTATAGGGGAGGGTTCTACAGAAGTCGTGGTCAATGAAACACTGATTTTTAATCAAAAGATTTATGCTGCAACTGATCAGGGAATCTATTACGCAGCTATAGATGATCCTTTTTTGGTCGATTATCAGCAATGGACACATCTTCCTTTTCAGTCTTTATCTAATATCGAAGCATTTTATAATCGTATAGTTTGTAGTAGTAACAACAACATATTTTTATTGAATGCTGATGATACTTTCGTACAGCAACTGACGGCCTCCGGGACTGTTCGTGACTTGAGAGCTAAGAATGATTTATTAACTGTTACAGTTCTCAATGGTGTAACAGTGTATGATAAAGTCTTCGCACAGATATTTTCTTACAATGCTGAGACCAATACCGATTATCTTACTGAGTTGAATACCGCTATTACTGACGGAGTGACCGTTTTAATGGGAACAAAATCTTTAGGCGTTTTAAAAACTCAAGTGACAGGTGTCGGTGAGTTTACGGAGATACATCCTCAGGGACCGCTAAGTAATAATCCTTTTTCCATAAGTATAAAAAAAGGTCAGTTATGGGTGGTGTATGGAGGCTATAATGAAGCTTATACACCTCAACTAATCAAACAAGGCATAAGTCATTTTGATGGTAGCCATTGGAAAAATTTGTACTATAGACCCGGTGAGGTTCAAATAGTGGACTTGGTTCATGTCAATATTGATCCTTATCATGACAACAGAGTTTATGTGAGCTCCTTTAGACAAGGGATGTTGATTGTAGAAAATGATATTGTTACAGAGCATTGGACCAATGAGAATAGTGGTTTAGAGTCTTTGGATCCCAATAGTATAAACATAAGAATAGGTAGTAGTACATTTGATGATGAAGGTAATCTTTGGGTGGTCAACGCTTGGGTGGAAAACAGATTGAAAAAATATTTTAATGGTAATTGGACCAGTTATAATCTCAATGACATAATGACCAATCCGGCTTTTGGTCTCAATGAAATTGTTATCGATCAAAATGGCAATAAATGGATTGGTAGTCGGCGTAATGGAGCATTGGTGGTCAATAAAGACGGCTCTAAGATGATGTCTTTTATTTCAAATGCTACTAAAGGTGATCTGCCTGATCTCAATGTGCGGAGTCTTGCCGTTGATAAAAACAATCGCGTATGGATAGGTACAAAAGCTGGCTTGAGAGTTTATGATCCTTCAGAAGATATGTTTGATTTGGATAATTATCAGGCTTCAGTTATTGCAATTGCTTACAGCGACGATGGTAATTATGGAGAAGCGTTGATGGGTAATCAATCGATTAATGCCATATGTGTGGACGGTGCTAATAATAAATGGTTTGGGACAAAAAACTCCGGAGTATTGTGTACGTCTCCCAATGGTAAAGAAACCTTGTTTAAGTTTGATACGAGTAATTCTCCTTTGCCTTCCAACAAAATTTTAAGAATTCAATTTGATGAACTTACAGGTAAAGTTTATTTTGCTACCGATAAAGGTATTGTGGCTTTTAATTCGAAGATAGCCCCATATGCCGAACACCTCCAGGATGCTTATGCGTATCCCAATCCTGTTAAATCCAACCATGAGTTTGTAACCATAGATGGTAGAAACGGTAATCACTTACCGTATGGTACTAATGTAAAAATCCTGGACGCTTCCGGAGCCTTGGTCTATGAAACCAATGTCAAGGAAGGACAGGAGAATTACGGTGGTAAAGTGGTGTGGAATAAACGTAATCTCGCAGGCAAAAAAGTAGCTTCAGGGGTGTATATAGTGTTATTGTCCAATGATAAAGGAGAAGAGACGGCAATAACCAAAATTGCCATTATCAATTAGATAATTCAGGGTCATCAAATTTTATCTGATGCTCAGGTTGTGAGCGTTTGACGTATCGGTTTTTACAATAAATATTTTTGTTGTTATTCCTGAATATCAAAGATTGTAGTGCTTTTAACCCAATGCTGATTAAGCAATCAAATTAATTGTTATTTAATATCAATGTACCAACCCACTAAAATCATTGTTCTCAATAGTCTCAAGTATGGTGACAATGGTTTAATAGTCAAGGCTTATTCCCGCGATTTTGGTTTGGTGTCTTATTTTATTAAAAGTCTGTCCAAGGGAAAAAAAGGTAAGTTTAAAAAAGCTTTTTTTCAACCTTTAAGTCAACTGAATATAGTGGCCAGGCACAGTAATAAAGGTCAGTTGAACTATATCAAAGAATTGGATGTGGCTTATCATTATCAGGAGCTTTATACAGATATAGTCAAGCAAAGTATCGGACTTTTTCTTGCTGAACTTTTGGTAAATACACTTGAAGAACACCAAGCTGATGACTATTTGTATGACTTTTTAGACAAACGGTTCAGACAATTGGATATGATAGAAAAACCGGCTAATTTTCATCTGGCATTTATTAAGGATTATATCATGCATTTGGGTGTTTTCCCTAAGATGGAGAATCCGCAGCCTTATTTTGATTTGTTAGAAGGACATTATACATCTGTTCCTGCCGGTCCCTTGTGGATTGAAGGTCAAGCTTTACAGTATTTTGAATTGATCATGACCCGGACGTTTGAGGCTGTACTAGCCTTGCCTATGAACAAAGATGATCGTCATCATAGCCTGGAGTCTTTGTTGAATTACCTTGACACACATTTGGCCAAATATAAACCGCCTAAATCTTTAGACATCTTACGTGCAATCTTTTGATTTTTTTATTCGTATTCTCCTATTCTTGAATAATCATAAAATAGGGTAGTTTTCATTACTACACGATACCATTGTGTAGTAGCGAGGATTTTACGCTATAAATTAGGATTTAATGTACACTCCCGTATTTTTTAAAAATTAATTGATTGTCCGGAGTAAATGTTACTTTTACTGTGTCTTTTTCTAAAAAATCATTATTAAGAAACATAATTTTGAATATTTCATTAGTATAACCATAACCTGCATATTCAAAGTTTGTATTAAGGATTTTTAAATCTAATTTAGCTTTGTTTTTAAATGAAAAATTAAGAGTCAGTAAATTAGATGATTTATTATTAGATTTATCATTAGATGCATTTGTATAATAGCCTTTCTTTTCTATCCACACCTCATCAAAAAGGTCCTTTTTCCCACTTATTAGTTTATAACTATCAATATATAAACCGCTGTTTTTAGATTCTAAAATGGTTTCATTGAATATTGGGTTTCCAGTATTGTTCATGATTAATTTTTTACAATTAAAAAATGTTAGTAAAAAAGTAAATAACAGTAAACTTAAAACTATTTTTTTCATATTTCTTTAGTAATTTAAAGTGAGTTCGATATAATAAAAGTTGATTTTTATTTGCAGAAAAAATCAGATAAGTTTTATTTTTAAATAATTGTATAACAGATATTTAAAGTGGTTTTATGCTGTGATTTCTAAGGGCAAAATTACAGAAATATTTTGTGTTCTCAACGATTCTTCTATAAAGAATTTGAACAAATAATCAGAGAAAACTCTATTTCAGACAATTCTGATTAGAAAACCAGATGACGCAATCAAAACTTCCACAGAGTGAAGTCATGTGTATCATAATCTTGTTTCATACTCACAATGCAAGACACTTAAAACATTTGCAATCAGAGTTTTCAGAAACTGTATCTTATAATCGCTTTGTAGCGTTACAACAAAAAGCAGTAATTCTTCAAATTATATTTCTTAAGACCATGTGTTTAGGTCAGAGTACTGGCGTTTCTTAAGGATAATATCATGCATTTGGGCGTTTTTCCTAAGATGGAGAATCCGCAGCCTTATTTTGATTTGTTAGAAGGGCATTATACATCTGTTCCTGCCGGTCCCTTGTGGATTGAAGGTCAAGCTTTACAGTATTTTGAATTGATCATGACCCGGACTTTTGAGGCTGTATTAGCCTTGCCTATGAACAGAGATGATCGTCATCATAGCCTGGAGTCCTTGTTGAATTATCTTGAAACACATTTGGCCAAATATAAGCCGCCTAAATCTTTAGACATCTTACGTGCAATCTTTTGATGATATAAACCCGTATGATGTCTCAAAATGTCATCATACGGGTTTATGTTTAGTTTGTTGTGTTTGCTAGTCTTTTCTGGCAAGTCCTATCTTAGTTCCTTCAGGAATAACAGCACCTTTGTTGAGTACCACAATACCTTTTTTGATGACGTAATTATCAGTTTCTACATTGTCTAAGCTGTCGTCGCCAATAATCTCAACATTGTCACCTATATAGACGTGTTTATCTGCAATGACGTTTTTGAGATAGCAGTTTTCACCAATGCCAATACTGTGTTCGTTGTTATTGGACTTGAGTTCATCAAGGGTTTCATAATAATCATTACCCATAATAATACAACGATCAATGATAGTGCCTTCTCCTATTCGACTTCTGATACCGACGACAGAATTTTCAATGCATTTAGCATGAATAAAACAGCCTTCAGCCAGAACTACTTTTTTAAATCTTGTACCAAATACTTTTGACGGTGGCAGCAGACGCGGATTGGTGAAAATAGGATTTTCACTGTCATAGAGATTAAAGGCCGGAATTTCATTGGTCAGGGCAAGGTTGGCTTCAAAAAATGCTCTGATGTCTCCTATGTCTTCCCAATAACCATCATAGAGGAATGATGAAACTTTTTTGCCTGAATACAGTGATTTTGGTATGATTTCTTTACCAAAATCTAAGGTATCAGGGTTCTCTGCAAGTAAATCATAAAGAACTTTTTTGTTAAAAACATAAATTCCCATAGATGCCAGATAATTTCTGCCCTCATTCACATAATGTTCTTCCAGTTCAGATTGCCAGTTGGATACTTCTTCAGCCTTGGGTTTTTCTACAAAACTATCAATGACATTGTCTTTATTGACTTTCATAATTCCAAATGATGGGGCTAAATCAGCATGAACCGGAATAGTGGCAATGGTGACATCAGATTTTGAACTCTCATGTTGTTTGATCAAGGCCTGTAAGTCCATTTGATATAATTGGTCACCGGAAAGAATAAGAATGTATTCAAAACTCTGAAATGAAAAATTTCTGATGGATTGGCGTACAGCATCTGCCGTACCTTGAAACCATTGATTGGATTCTTTGGTTTGCTCAGCAGCCAAGACATCTACAAAACCATGTGAAAAATGATCGAATCTAAAACTGTTAGAGATGTGCCTGTTAAGAGAAGCTGAATTGTATTGGGTTAATACAAAAATTCTGTTCAATCCTGAGTTGAGGCAATTGGAAATAGGAATATCTATCAGACGGTATTTTCCGGCAATAGGAACAGCAGGTTTTGAGCGTTCTTTAGTTAAGGGATAAAGACGTGAGCCTACACCTCCGCCTAAGATAATACTTAACGTTTTTGAATTGATTTCGTTATATAAGTTCATTGTAAATGGTTTTATAGTGTTGTGCAGATTTTTTCCAGGAAAAATTCTGTTTGAAACAACGGTTGCGTGTATCTGTAAAGTGTTTTTGATCTTTGTAAAGGTCGACGGCACGGAACAGTGCATAATTTATGCCGTCTGAGTTGACATGGTCAAACTTTATGCCCGTACCATTTTTTTCGTCAATAGAAACCACCGAGTCTTTTAAGCCACCGGTATTTCTGACCACCGGAATGGTACCGTAACGCATAGCATACATCTGGTTGAGGCCACAAGGTTCTACACGGGAAGGCATGATGATAAAGTCTGAACCGGCGTAAATGCGGTGAGAGACAGTTTCATCATAGGTGATTAAGGATTTTATTCTGTTAGGGTATTTGTGTTCCAGGTGTTTGAAATAATTTTCGGTATCGGCCATACCCGTACCAAGGATTATAAATACAGCGTCATGCGAATGTGCCAGAAAATGGTCTATGGCATGGGGAAGTACGTCAGCGCCTTTTTCTAAAGCAAATCTACCGATAAAACTGATCAGTGTTTTACCTTTCTCCAATCCGTAAGTATTGAGTAGATAGGCTTTGTTACGGCTTTTAAAATACGTTAAGCTTTTGACGTATTTGGTGTCGAGCATAGGGTCTGTAGAAGGATTCCAAACGTCAGTGTCTATACCGTTGAGAATGCCTTGTGACTTATGGGATTCATGATGGAAGAGTTGTTCCAAACCATGGGATGTGTGCTTGAGTTCATCCATATACGATGGCGATACCGTATTGAGTTTCCAGCTGCATTTTACGGCACAAGCCAGAGGATTAATGCGACCCTCCCAGTCCAATTCACCAGATTTATAGACATCAAAAGCGGGGAGTAAATATTGTTTACCCCAGGAGAAAGTGCCTTGGTAGTTTTCGTTGTGAATAGAGAATACAGTAGGGATATCTTTGAGTGGGGCAAATTCATAGGCATACTTCATCATAAAAGGAATCAATCCCGTATGATGATCATGACAGTGTATCAAATCCGGTTTATTGGCAAACTGTGCAAACCATTGTAATACAGCTCTCTGGAAAGCAATATAACGTTCAGTTTCATCATGGAAGAAAACACCGTGTTCATCGGCATAAACGCCTTTGCGGAAAAATAAACCCGGCAGATCCACAAAATACACTTCAAAACCTAAATCATCACCTTTGTAGTACTTAATGTGAAAAGGCTGTGCCCAATTGGGAAAGTGTATATGCCCTTCATAAACAGTGTTAAGTGTTTTATCTGCAAACCAGGGCAAGTCATATTGGGGCATGACGACACTTACCTTTAAGTCCAGTTGATTTAAGTATTTGGGTAACGACCCCACTACATCAGCTAAACCACCTACTTTGGCAATGGGGTAGCATTCGACACTTATAAAAAATATGTTTTTCGGTTTTTTGTGTTTTGCTGTCATGAGTTGAGGTGTTAATAGGTGGTTAGTTTAATTAAAGGTGTTTTAACGGGTTTCTGAAAAACGTAAAACTCAATGTGTACGGACTACAAGTGTTTTTTAGTGATTACTTATAAAACAGGGTCTACTGAAAAACAGCTTTCCGGCAGACCCTGATGTAAGTGTGTTCCGGTTTCAATGCGGCAAATGAACTTACTTTTGAGAAACCTTACGACAACTATTTTTTAGTCAATTTATAGTTGTCAGCCAGTTTTCCGGTAACTTCTTTGCCTTCGGAATCCAATGCTATTAAGCCT
>PDWI01003233.1_pt1 | contig 23183 bp, 26 predicted proteins | sample 1430891 | NCBI WGS metagenome assembly PDWI01 (sample SAMN01162508, study PRJNA174530) | Oral metagenome, whole genome shotgun sequencing project. | biome: Marine environment; feature: Marine mammal; material: Swab sample of the gingival sulcus; isolation source: swab sample of gingival sulcus... | reverse complement strand
CAATTTAAAAGATAATGAATAATCTTTTTGCGTGCGTTTTACATAAGTGTTTTTCATCTTTTTTTAGTTTATGTAACGCTATTTCAGGACGAGACAAATACTAATAAAAGAGAGGTGAGTGTTTGCTTGCCTCTTTTTTATTTACAAAACCGCAAAACTTTGAAATAATTTTTATAGTATTTAAAGATTATTTTATATTTGCAACACGGCTCCATAGTTCAACGGATAGAATAAAAGTTTCCTAAACTTTAGATACAGGTTCGATTCCTGTTGGGGCTACCAATTTTCCCGAAAAAATTCCGCACAGATTTCTTTTTTATCACAGGATAGCAAATTCGTTTTGCTCCAAAACTCGCATAAAAACGTGCAATACTTGGTATGTTTGAGCCTTCAAAATCTAAAATCAACGAGGTATTGGAATTGGCTTTTATAAATTTATCAACCAGCAAGAAACCACCCTTTATTTTTTTTGCAACATAGTTTTGCACCGAAAGCAAATAAACCGCACGCCTTTCATTTACAATATAAACATTAATGGCAACAAGCTCGTTGTTATACTCCAACTTATATGCCTTTAACTTGTTTACAATCTGAGCAGTATGCAAAAGTTTTTTAATTTTATTTTTTTGCTCATCCGAAAATTCAAATATACTGTTATCAAAAATAAACTTAATATCAGAAGGTTGCAAAGCATCAAATATTCCTATTTGACTTTCATAGGAATGGGCTTTTTTTAAATTTCGTTTTGTGTTTTTGCTAAATTTCCCCCTTAAAATTTCATAGTCAAAATTGAGGTCTAACTCGTAATTAACTCCAAATTCAGCACCTTGATGATGCTCGGCATCAAAGGCAAATAATTGATATTGATAATAAAAAACCTTCTTCTCTACCTGCCTCAAAATATTTTCAAAAACTGAATAATCATCACCCAAGAAGCCTAATTGCTGAGTCAAAAACGGTTGCAAGGAATAGGGCAAACCGTATTTTGTTTTTATCTGAAACGGAAAAGCAGAGGCGTAATCGCCACATACACAGGCATGCCAACTGTCGCAAACCGAATCCAAATACCACGAGTAGCCGTAGGGCAAACCGCCGGAATATTTTTCAACCAGCAAATCCCACTTGCATTTATCAATTTCACTACTGCTTAAAAATTTCAAATCCATAGTTCAAAGGTACGAAATTTTAATTGACCACTACAAATAATTTATTACTTTTGCCGGCAATTACACATAATTTATGCAAAAGTGAAAAAAGATATTATCCAAGAAGAAATAATAGAGGACTTTAAATTTCTGCCCGATTGGACTGAAAAATATGAATACCTCATAGGTTTAGGCAATGAATTGGAGGATATGCCTGCTAAGGAAAAGAACGAAGAAAATTTGATAAAAGGTTGTCAATCAAGAGTTTGGATAACAGCCAATTTTGAAGACGGTAAGTTATTGTTCAAAGCCGACAGCGACGCTATAATAACAAAAGGTATGGTAGCGTTATTAATAAAGGTGTTCTCAAATAAAAGTCCGCAAGAGATATTGGATACTGACGCATACTTTATCAATGAGACTGACTTGAAGGAAAACCTGTCGCCAACAAGAGCAAATGGATTAATATCAATGCTGAAAAAAATAAAAGCCTACGCTCTGGCATACAACTCTATAAATAAACAAAACTAAAACAAACCATGCCTGATGAACTATTGGCATTAGAAGCCAAAATTTTCGAAAAGCTGAAAACAATATATGACCCTGAAATTCCCGTAAATATATACGATTTAGGTTTGATATACGAGGTGGATATTGACGACTACAACAATGTGGATATTGACATGACACTGACCGCACCAAACTGTCCGCTGGCAGAGGAACTCGTTCAAACAGTGAGAGATACAATTTCAAACATCGAGGGAATTTACCGCGTAAACGTAAACCTTGTTTTTGAACCGCCGTGGGATAAAACCATGATGTCGGACGAAGCAAAATTGGAGTTAGGTTTTATGTAAACACAAAAAATTGAACCAACGTAAGGAAATAACCCAAATAATAAAATCCGAGGCAAAAAAACTCGGATTCTATAGTTGTGGCATAGCCCCCGCAAGAAGCCTCGAAGAGGAAAGGGAGAACTACAAGCAATGGCTGGCAAAAGGGCATCACGGCAAAATGCAATACATGGAAAACAATTTCGACAAGCGATTAGACCCGCGTCTGCTTGCCGAAAACATAAAAACCGTGATAGTATTGCTCCACCCCTACTACCCTCCGCAACTGCTCAACGACAAAGGTCCTATAATTTCAAAATACGCCTATGGTGTTGATTATCACTTTGTAATAAAAGACAAACTCAGAAAGCTAACCGAGATAATCCAGAATTTAAAGACAAATCTAAACATCAGAGTATTTACCGACTCTGCTCCTTTGGCGGAAAAAAAATGGGCTATAATAGCCGGGCTTGGCTGGCAGGGCAAGAACACAAATCTTGTTACCAAGAAAGGCTCGTTTTTCTTTATCGCCGAGATAATTTTGGAAACCGAACTCGAATACGACAAGCCAACCGCAAAAAACTATTGCGGAACTTGCACCAGATGCATCGACGCATGCCCCACCAATGCTCTTTACGAGCCGTATAAGATTGATGCTAAGCGATGTATATCATATCTTACCATTGAAAACAGGGAGGAAATTCCGGCGGAGTTTAAAGGCAAATTCAAAAATCGAGTTTTTGGTTGCGACATTTGTCAAGATGTTTGCCCGTTTAACAAAAAGCCGATAATTACCGACGAGCAAAAATTTTTCGCATCGCAAGAATTGCTGGACATGCAACCCGAGGATTGGGAAAATTTAGACCGCCCAAAATTCAACAAACTTTTTAAAAATTCGCCCATAAAACGTACCAAATATGACGGCTTTATGAGGAACTTAAATTTCATTGATTTCGGAAAAAACAAAATCCAAAAATAACATATAAACAACTGAAAATGAAAAGACTAAACATTGTCATAATATTTATATCAATTCTAATTCTGTCGTCTTGCACCGAGAACCATTTTAAGGTTGATGTTTCCGACGTGAAGGCTGATGTAAAAATAGAACGATTTGACAAGGAATTGCAAAACTTCAACCTAAATAATGCCGACTCGCTGATAAAAGTTTTTGAGAAAAAATACGGTTTCTTCTTTGAGATTTTCAATCGATACATCTTGCAAGTACCTCTCACTCAAACGACTATATATGCCGATAATCTTTACAACTTCATAAAGTACAACAAGAACGAAAAGATATTTGAAATTACCGATAAGATATTTGACAAATCTCAATCTAAGGGCATCAATGAGCTTTTTAAACATTATAAATATTACTTTCCGAAAGACACCTTGCCTACCGTAGTTATCTTTGTATCAGGGTTTAACCAATCTGTAATAACTACCGACAAACACATAGCCATTGCCTTGGATAAATATCTCGGAAGCGACAGCAAATTCTACAAAGGCGTTGATAACTACATCAGAAAGCGAATGGATAAAAGCTATATTCTTGTGGATGTGGCGGCGGCGATTGCCGAGGCAAAATATCCCGCAAAAAATCAAGCTCCAAACATGTTTGAAAAACTAATGTACGAGGGCAAAAAGCAATATTTCATAAATTCGATGCTTCCCGACGTTCCCGACACACTGAAATTTATATACTCGCAAAGGCAACTGAACTGGGCTAACAAAAACGAAAAAAACATTTGGAATCATCTTCAAGAAAACTCACTGCTATTTTCAAATGATAGGTTTAAAATAAAGCAATACACTGATATTGCACCATTTACAATACCTCTTTCCGACATATCGGCACCGCGAGCAGCCAATTTTGTGGGCTACAAAATTGTACTCGAATACATGAAAAATAATCCCGATGTATCGCTAAAACAGCTCATGGAAAACAACAACTATCAAGCAATATTAGCAGATGCACAATATCAACCGTAGCGAAATGAACGAAGCAGAAATTTCAAAAAAAGTAAACCCCAAAAAAATTATATTACCAATTCTCATTGGCTTAATATCATTTCTGGCAATACTATACTTCCAACTAAAAGGCAAAACAATCCCTTTTGAAGTCTTAACCATAACGCCCAAAGCAATATTCTGGCTGATAATGGCAACCGTATTTATGCTCACTCGCGACATCGGCTACATCATCAGATTGAAAATTTTATCAAACCAAAAACTATCATGGTGGCAAGCCACAAGAGTCATATTTCTGTGGGAATTTGCATCGGCGGTATCGCCCTCGGCGGTGGGTGGCACAAGCGTGGCAGTGATATTCGTCCACAAAGAAGGCATCAACATTGGGCAAAGCTCGGCAATCGTAATGGCTACCTCATTCCTCGACGAACTGTACTTCATCATAGCCATGCCAATCCTGATACTCATCACCGGTCTCAACGAGCTTTTCGTCATAGGCAACGAAACATCATACCTAAATACCTTCTTCTATTTCGCCATAATAGGCTACTTTATAAAATTTGCCTACATCATAGTTCTAAGCTACGGACTGTTTGTAAATCCGAAAGTTATAAAAAATATCATACTAAAAATATTTGGTCTGAAAGTGCTGAGAAAGTGGCGAAAGCAAGCCCGACGTGCAGGCATGGACATCATAACAAATTCCAATAATCTGAAAAAGCAAAGCCTAAAATTTTGGATAAAAACATTCCTCGCCACAGCCATATCTTGGACGGCAAGATACTGGATAGTAAACGCAATATTCATTGCATTTTTCGTACTCAAAAAAACACAATTCCTGCTATTCGCCCGACAACTCGTAATGTGGATTATGATGCTCATTAGCCCAACACCCGGCGGCAGCGGATTTTCAGAATTTATATTCACACAATACCTCTCCGACTTCATTCCGCAACTTGCGGGAATTGCCATAATAATGGCATTCATCTGGCGACTATACACCTACTATCCATACCTGCTCATCGGTAGCATAATTCTGCCAAATTGGCTGAAAACAAAATTCAATTTAAAAAATAAAACCAAACAACATTCATAATATTTGTACATTTAATATCTAATTTATATATTTGAGAAAAATATTAAAATACCTGAAATGGAAACTGTAAATCAAGAAAAATTCAACATACATACCGCCGACGGTGCCATAATAAAATGCAAAAGATACTTTCCTGAAAAAAACAACATTGCAAACATTATAGTAACTCATGAGTTTTCGGAACATCAAGGACTATATAAAGAATTTGCAGAATTTATGGTGGAAAAAGACATAAGCGTATACACCTACGACATCAGAGGACACGGAATTACAGCAACCTCCGAAGAAGAATTAGGTATTGTCGCCAAACGAGAAGGTTCTACCCTGATAGTAAAGGACTTGAAATACATGGTGGATATAGTAAAAAAAGAAAATCCCAACAAACCCGTGATACTCGTAGGCTTGTCCATAGGAGCATTCATTACAGTAAACTACACCACACAATACTCCGACTCAATAGACGGGGTAGTATTGGCAAGCATACACCCCAACTCGGTAATGACGGGATTTTTAGGACATATTTTAATAAAAGCAACAACCATACTAATGGGCAAAAATTACAAGCTAACATTCTCTCAAAATATGGCTGAACAAAGATTTAACAACGCCTTCAAACCAAACAGAACAGTACACGACTGGATGACCAGAGACGAAGAACTAATTGACGAATACATAAACGACCCCTTATGCGGAATAATACAAAAAACAAAATCATACTCCGACATAATGAAGATTATGAAAAGAGCCAACAGTAAAACAAACCTACAAAAAATACGCAAAGACCTGCCCATATTCCTCATTGCAGGCTCAAAAGACCAATCAGGAAACGCCTATCGCACAATACAAAAAGTACAAAGACGCTACAAAGACTTAGGCATAAAATCAGTAGACCTTAAAATATACCCAAACGGCAGACACAACATGTTCCGCGAAATAAATCGACACGAAGTATACGCCGACATATTTGAAAAAATAATGAAATGGGTGAAATAATAACACTCTAAAATCACAAATTATAACCCAACAATATGAAAAAAATTACAATAACATTAGCCATAATTATATCAATAATAACAGCAACGGCACAAACAAAATCAGCCGAATTTAACAATAAATTTGCATTCGATTTCTATCGTCAATTAGCTGAAAATAAAGATAATATATTCTTCTCGCCATACAGCATATCCCTCGCAATGGCAATGACCTATCAAGGAGCAGAGGACGCAACGGCAAAAGACATTCAAAAAGTAATGCACTACCCCGACAGCAAAGAAGACTTGCGAAAGGCTTTCAGTAACGACAAAAAAGAAATTGCAAATCCCGAATTTCAAAAATACTACACCTTAAAAATTGCAAATGCAATTTGGGCATGCAAAAAAATCAAACTCAGAAAAAAATTCATCAACACAATAGAGAGATGCTACAAAGCACCCATTTTTAGATATGCCTTCGGAAAAGATTTTAAAATCGAAAACCTAAAAAACGAGGTAAACTCGTGGACAGAAAAAAACACCGAAGAAAAAATCAAAAACCTTTTACAAAGCTCTGATATAGACCCATCTACGGTAATGATAATTGTAAATGCAATATACTTTAAATCAAAATGGGCAAACGAATTTAACAAAAGAAACACAAAAGATGATGTTTTCTACGGCAAAACCGAAAGGGTGCGAACCAAATTCATGAACGCCACCAAACACATAAAATACTATAAAGACTCCAACATCATAGCAGTAGAAATGCCATACGCACAGCACAAAAACTCGATGTACATAATAATGCCCACCGACAAACAAGGCTTCGACAAACTCAAATACATTGTAGATTACGAATACTGCAAAAAAATAGTCAAAAACGCAACCTTCCGTGACGTAAAACTCTCAATCCCAAAATTCAAAACCGAAAACAGACTATACCTAAAAAATGAAATGCGAAAAATGGGCATGACAGTGCCATTCACACCGCAAGCAAACTTCCGAGGCATAACAAAATCCAAAGAAATATACATCAACAAAATAATACATCAAAGTTTCATAGAAGTGGATGAAGCAGGCACGGAAGCAGCCGCCGCAACCGCAGTTGTAATGAAAAGAGTTACAAGTCTGCCACCCTCGGCAAGAGAAACAGTCTTCAAAGCCGACAGACCATTTATGTATCTCATAACCAACAACATAACTAACAACATTTTGTTTATGGGGCAAATTACAAACCTCCCAAGACAAAACGGCAAATCAACACGACGCAACTAAACATAATTGATAAAAATCACAAGAAAAACATTATAATAACTTCCTAAAAAACAGAAAAATGTCAATACTACTTGAATTTGCAATGTTCCCCACCGACAAAGGCGACAGCGTAAGCCAATACGTCAGCAAAGTAATAAAAATGATAGACCAAAACATAACCGACTATCAACTAACCCCAATGGGAACAATCATCGAAACCGAAACAATGCCCCAAGCATTAGAGATAATACAAAAGGCATACGACATACTCGAACCCGACTCAAACCGAATCTACTCCACCATGACTTTCGACATCAGAAAGGGAAAAGATAACAGGCTGAAACAAAAAATACAATCGATTGAAAATAAAATTGGAAAAGTAAAACACTAAATCCAAAACACACTAAATTTTTTAACTAAATAACATCAAAAATATGAGTTACTACAAAGAAATAGACGGAAAAAAATACGACAAAGCCTTATTAGAAGCAGCTGAAAAAGCAGTAGAAGGCGTAAACGACGGAAGAATATCAGTAGAAGATGCAAAAATTCTACTTGAAAACGTAAAAGACGGCAATACATATTCCGACATCGAAAAAGCAACAATTGCCTACATTCGTAAAAACTTCAAATGGACTGAAAAAGCAGACCAATGGTTCAGAACCGAAATAAGAAAATGGGCAGCCGAAAAATAACCCAAAGTAAAAAAACTACCAAAAACAGAAGTATCGGGAGGCTAAAACAGTCTCCCAACTTCCAACTCTAAATCTCGGACTTCCGACTTCCGACTTCAAAAACAACACCCCTACCCTACTAACACAAACTTAAAATATTAAAAATGAACATTCTTCTTCTTGGCTCAGGCGGACGCGAACATGCAATAGCAGACATAATAGCAAAAAGCAAACTATGCTCAAACCTTTACATAGCACCCGGAAATCCCGGCACTGCAAAAGTGGGAACTAACATAGATGCCAACCTCAACGACTTTGAAAACATCAAAAAAATAGCTACCCAGATAAAAGCCGACATGGTGGTTTGCGGTCCCGAAGACCCTCTGGCAAAAGGCATAGCCAACGAATTTGAAAATGACCCCAACACAAAACACATCAAGTTTATAGGTCCCAAAAAAATGGGTGCAAAACTTGAAGGCAGTAAAGATTTTGCAAAAAAATTCATGCAAAAATATAATATCCCAACTGCTCGTTATCAAAGTTTTACGAAAGAACAAACCCAAGAAGCATATCAATTTCTTGAACAACTGCAACCGCCCTATGTCCTTAAAGCCGACGGACTTGCAGGCGGAAAAGGCGTAATCATAAGCCCCAAATTAGAAGATGCCAAAAACGAATTAGACCAAATGTTCTCGGGAAAATTCGGCATGGCGGGCAACACCATTATAATAGAAGAATTTCTCAAAGGCATAGAAATGTCGGCATTCGTAATAACCAACGGCAAGGAGTATGTGATGCTCCCCGAAGCAAAAGACTACAAAAAAATCGGACATTGTGACACGGGACTAAACACCGGCGGAATGGGAGCTGTATCGCCCGTGCCTTTCTACAACGAAGAGCTGAAAGCCAAGGTGGTGAACCAAATAATCGAGCCAACCATAAAAGGGCTTCAAGAAGAAGGCATACCGTACACAGGTTTTATTTTCTTCGGCATAATGAATGTAGACAACAACCCTTACGTCATAGAATACAATGTGAGAATGGGAGACCCTGAAACCGAGGCAATTATGCCCAGAATAAACAGCGATTTTGTTGAGCTTTTAAACAAAACTTGCGAAGGCAAACTTGCCGATTACAAATTGCAGGTAAATCCGCAAACGGCAACCGGCGTGATAATGGTATCGCAAGGCTATCCGCAAAGTTATGAAAAAGGCAAGGAAATATCGGGTCTTGACGAGGTAGAAAATGCAAATGTATTTCACATGGGAACAAAGCAAATCGACGACAAATTAGTAACCGCAGGCGGACGAGTTTTAGCTATCACATCGCTTGCCGACAATATGGAACAGGCTTTGGAACAAGCATATACAAATGTGAAAAAAGTGAAATACCAAGGCAAATATTTCCGCACCGACATAGGAAAAGACCTAATGAAATAACGACCATTAATATACCTTTATAATTATATGATTAATATTTTTAAAACAAAAAATCCATATAACCTAATAGTTATACCTATAATTATAATAGCTAATGTTATTCTTCAAAAAAATATACCGCAAATAAATCCGCAAGCCTATGAACTTATACCTAAAATAGTCTCAAATATTATACCCCCAAATGCCCTCGCCGTAATAGAATTTACAACTATTATCATAATAGTTAATGCAATAATATTCAGTGCATTATACATGGTAAATTACTCAAATATAATGCAAAAAAATAATCTGTTATATCCGTTTGTATTACTGTTTTTGATGATACTTCAACCGGAAGTACCAAGCCAAGCAAGTGCAAGCATATCGGCACTATTCACGGTGCTGGCAATATGGACTATAATAAAATCGCCCCAAAGTGAAAACATAACTCTAAGCTATTTCAACACCGCTATACTCGTATCAATAGCCACAATCATAAACCCGATATACGCAATTTTTATACTCATAATACCGCTGGCTTTGATAGTATTTCGACAACCAAAACAACGAACATTTATAGCGGCTTTGATAGGAATTGCAACTCCGATATGGCTATTTCACGGAACGTATTACATCATAACAAACGAAATTCCAATACTGGAAAACATACAAACCATAACACAAAACATCAAAATACAAAAAACAACGCTAAACACCTACGAAAGGCTTATTGTGGTGTATATGACTGTGCTGACGACTATCGCAATTATATACACATTGAAAAGAAAATCAAACATAAAAATAACACATCGTCAGACATTTTCGCTAATCACACTCACACTCATACTGACCCTTACGGCGGTCATACTTCAATCAAATCAAAGACACAAGCTATACCCGATGTTAGCCATATTAAGCTCAATCCCGATAGCATTTTTTTGGAACAACAGCAACAACAAATTATTAAGAAGAATTACATTTGATATGTTCTTAATTCTATTGATATTCATACACTTAAACTACCACACAAAAATCTTTTTTTAACAAAAAAAATATAATACCATGAAATTAGGAGTAGTAATTTTCCCCGGTTCGAACTGCGACCACGACATGATACACGTCCTGCAAAACACACTAAAACAAGAAACCGTAAAACTCTGGCACAAAGACACAGACTTGCAAAATTGTGACGGAATATTTCTGCCCGGCGGATTCTCATACGGCGATTATCTTCGCTCGGGTGCAATAGCAAAATTTTCGCCCATAATGACCGAAATTATAAAATTTGCAAACAACGGAGGTTTCGTATTCGGAATTTGCAACGGCTTCCAAATACTCTGCGAAGCAAATCTATTGCCCGGCACACTTATGCACAACGATAACCGAAAATTTATCTGCAAAAACAGCTTCATAAAACCGGTAAACCCCAACACCGCCATAACCAACTTGTGCAAATTTGACAAAACCTACAAAATTCCGATAGCACACGGCGAGGGTAAATACTTTGCAAAGCCCGAAACCATAAAAGAACTGCAAGCTAACAACCAAATAATATTTCAATACACCTCGCCAAGAGGCGAAGCAACCGCCGACTACAACCCCAACGGCTCAATCCTAAACATAGCCGGCATAAGCAACAAGCAAAAAAACGTATTCGGCATGATGCCCCACCCCGAGCGTGCCGCCTCGGAAGAACTAAACAACACCGACGGACTATATATCTTTAAATCAATAATAAACTATCTTGAAAACGCATAGATGATTGTATGAATTTAACTTAGCAAGGCATTGTAAATCTATAAATTATAGTGCAGTATGATACAGATAAAGTGTTTATTTCCAGATAATAATTATTTACTGCGAAAAGTAAAAATAAAAGTAGATAATAAAACAATTTCTCGTGTCGGACATAATGAAATTGTAGAAATCGACAATCAAATTGATAAGCCGATAAAATTCAAGTTGGATTATCATAAAGCAAACATCCAATTATCTGATTTCAAGACAGATAAATACTTAATAGTGTATTTAAGTTTTAGAAATTACGTCCCTTATTCAACCACAGACCTAATGTTCAAAAACTGCATGAGGGTAAAAGAGATAAGCAAAGAGGAGTTTGAAAAATTTGACATGTCTTTTTTTAAAACCCCTGCGGTTAAACCTCTGATATTCAACTTGGCAAACATCTATGTCATATCAGCCGGGATTTTACTTGCCTTGCAATTTACAGCCTTGCCTTTTCTGAATTTGAATAATGATAAAGGCACAAGTAATTTCAGCTTTCTCTTTGGCTTAATCAGCTTGATAGGCTTTGTTGTAATGATTTTTAACAGGAAGAAATTATCTGAAAATCAATACAATATAAGAAATATTGCGTTTGGAATTGCAAGTGTTATACTGTTGTTTTTCATAAATATTTATGCCCAATATCTATCGCTGGCATTGGCTTTAAGCATTGTTTTTATTGCTTTGTATAATTTTTTGAAGAAGTAAAATTCGATTTTAAATATTATAATTTTTTTGTAAATTTGTAATATTAAAACAATATAAAACATGGAACTTCTTTTTGACAAATCATTGTTTTGGGACGTTGATATAGATAGTGCTGATTTAGAAAAAAATGCAAGGCACATTATCAACAGGATACTATTGCGTGGAAATATTAATGATTGGAAACAATTAAAGAAATTTTACGGTCTTGACAGGATTAAAGAGGAAGTCTTGAAAATGAGGTTTTTAGATAAGCGAACATTAAATTTTTGTAGCTTCTATTTTAATATACCAAAAACAGAATTCAGATGTTACAACACTCAGCAGTCTATCCGCGAACTTTGGAACTTTTAAAAAAGTTGATGCAAGAGGAATGTTTGCAACCATTTAATCTTGTTGGCGGAACAGCTCTTGCTTTGCAACTCGGACACAGAATATCGGTTGATATAGACCTATTTTCTGATATTGATTTTGCCCCACAAAAAATTATTCGAGAATTGCGTAATAATTATAAATTAAACCTTATTTCAGAGTTTGGAAATTCATTTATACAGCAAATTGAATACCCGGAAGATTCACAAAATTACATCAAAGTTGATGTAATAAAATATCCGTACCCTCTAATAGGCAAAGTACTTGAAATAGACGGAATTAGAATGCTATCAAAGGAAGATATAATTCCAATGAAATTATCTGCTATTGGAAATAGAGGTTCAAAAAAAGATTTCTTTGACATCTATTTTTTATTGAAAGAATTTACACTGGAAAAAATGTTTGAACTATTTGAAGCAAAATTCCCAAATGTAAATTATTTTCACATCTTGAAAAGTTTAGCCTACTTTGAAGACGCTGACACAGAAATTAATCCTAAAATGATAATGCAAGTTAGTTGGGAAGAGGTAAAAAAAGAAATTCGCAAACAAGTAAAATTGTTCTTTTAAAATATATAAAATTCAAAAAATAAGCCTATTTATTAATTCAGAAACAGCTGTTTACGAATTATAACGAACTCTAAATAAGTAATGTAAATTGAGTTTAATTGAAGAAGTAAAATTCGATTTTAAATATTATAATTTTTTTGTAAATTTGCACAAACATAAATATAAATATCATGAACGAAGATTTAGCAGACATATTTGAATTGGCTAACAGCGAAATGCAAGAGACCATAGAATATCTCAAGAAAAAACTATCATCACTGAGAGCAGGAAAAGCAAACGTACACATGCTGGACTCAATAAAAGTGGATTACTATGGTACTCAAACTCCTTTAAATCAGATAGCTAACGTCAATACGACCGACCCGCAAACAATAGCAATTCAACCTTGGGAAAAATCAATGGTAAGCGTAATTGAAAAAGAAATAATGAAAGCTAACCTTGGATTTACTCCTATAAATAAGGGTGATTTAATATATATAAACGTGCCACCGCTCACCGAAGAACGTCGTCGCGAATTAGTAAAAGTAGTAAAAACGGAAGCCGAAAACGGAAAAATCAGCATTCGTGAGGCTCGCCGAAGCACTCTTGACGAAGTGAAAAAACTAAAAAATGACGGTCTGCCCGAAGATGACGAGCATAAAGCACAAGACAAAATCCAAAAAATCACAGATGATTTTGTCAAAAAAATAGATGAAATTTGCAACGAGAAAGAAAAGGAAATAATGAAAGTTTAAACATAAAAAACAATATCCCTATTTATTACAAGTAGGGATATTTTTTGTTATAACTTTTAGAATTTCTTAAAGCCTATTATTTCGCGTACCTCATTCAAGGTTTTTCTTGAATTTATGCGAGCTTTCTCTGCCCCCATTTCAACAACTTTGCGAAGGTAGTCGGCATTATTTTCAATGTCGGTTATTCGCTCTCTGAAAGGCTGTGTAAATGCGATAATATCTTCGGCAAGTTTCTTTTTCAAATCGCCGTATCGTATAGTTGCCTTGCGATATTGCTCCTTGAAATCATCATAAACTTCTAATTTTGAGACTAATTTAAGCAGTGTAAATAAGTTTTCTACGGCTTTGCTCATTTCAGAATTTTCAGTTTGAGGTCCCGCATCAGTTACGGCTCTCATTACTTTTTTCTTGATGCTTGCAGGGTCTTCACGCAAGTAGATACCATTTCCTGCGGTTTTTCCCATCTTTCCACTACCGTCTAATCCGGGTACTTTTACTAGCGCCTCGCCAAAGTTATATGGCTGAGGTTCAGGAAAATAATCCACCTTATACATATGGTTGAATCGTTTGGCAAATTTACGAGCCATTTCCAAATTTTGTTCTTGGTCTTTTCCCACAGGCACTTTGTTGGCACGATGTATCAAAATATCAGCCGCCATGAGGACGGGGTATGTCAATAATCCGGCATTTACATTATCGGGTTGCGTTCTGACTTTGTCTTTAAAAGAGGTTGTGCGTTCCAGCTCGCCAACATAGGCGTTCATGTTTAATAAAAGGTATAATTCCGGAATTTCGGGTATATCACTTTGTATAAATATTGCTGATTTTTCGGGGTCTAATCCCGCAGCAAGGTATTCCGCCAATACCATTTTGACGTTGTTGTGTAAATCTTCGGGGGTTGGGTATGTTGTAAGTGAGTGATAATCAGCTATGAAGAAGTAGCAATTATTTTCATTTTGCATTTTTACAAAATTTTTAATTGCTCCAAAATAGTTTCCTAAATGTAGGTTTCCTGTTGAGCGTATTCCGCTGAGTACTGTATCCATAAATTATTATGCTTTTTAGTTGTTATAAAAGTTTGTTTTCTTTTTTTAAGTTGCTTAATTCTTCTGTTGTCAAACCGGTAACAGATATTATAATGTCATCTGCTAAATTTTGTTTCAATAAGTTTAACGCTATTTTTATTTTTTCCTCTACCCTACCTTCTTCTAAACCTTGTTGTCTGCCCTCTTGTAGCCCCTCTTGTAGCCCCTCTTGTCGTCCCTCTTCTAAGGCATAAAATAAACGACTGCGTTCATCTAACAAGGCTTTTTGTTGATTTTCATAATACTCTCGCTCTTTTTTATCTAAATACATTATGTTTAATTCGGTTACGGCTTTCTTAATTTCATTTGATGAAAGATCTGACGGTATGTTTTCGGCTGATAATTCCCATGCTCGATTTAAAAATGTTATCCAACGTTCAAGGGCGTTTCGAATACCGTATTTATCATCTTTGAATTTTGGAAGTTCTACAAAATGAATCGAAAAATCTTGAAATTGCTCATAATGTTTATCAGTCAATTTATCTTTTATGATAAGCTCACGATGGTAGCGTCCTTCTTCTTTATCATCATAGAAAAATTCAAAATCAACTATGTTTATTACAATGGTTTTGTGTAGTTCGCCATATATACTGCCTTTGTCCAATTGCTCCGAAAATGCTTTCGCCCAGTAAAATAAACTACGTTTGCCATAATAAGTGCTATTTATTATTTGCATTTCAACATTGTATATTCTGCCTTTTTCATCTTCCGCTTTTATGTCTAATACAGATAATTTGCCATCAATATAATCGGGCTGATTGTAGGGATTTTTTAACTTGATGGTTTGTATTTTCTCTTCAACAATCGAATTAATCAGAGATAGCAAGAGGTCTTTATTTCTTTCTACTCCAAATAATTTTTTAAAGGCTAAATCTATTTTAGGGTTTATTCTGCACATGAGGATTGTTTATTATTCTTTCTACAAAAATATAAATTTTTAATTTGCATGCAAACTTACAATTTTAGAATGAATTTATATTATATTTGCGTTTAAAAAAATATAGAAAATAACCCAATTTAGAGAAATGAATAACTTATAATTTTTTAACATTAAACTAAAAAAACACATGAAATCATATAAAAGAATATTATTAAAATTAAGTGGCGAATCGCTTGCCGGTGAGGGAAAATATGGACTCAACGAGAAACAACTCGAAAAATATGCACGTCAATTAAAGAAAATTCATGATACCGGCATTCAAATAGGCGTTGTGATAGGAGGCGGTAATATTTTTAGAGGTCTTAAAGGACAAAATGTTGTTTTTGATAGAGTTAAAGGCGACTATATGGGCATGATGGCAACTATTATAAATGGTGTTGCACTACAATCTGCCTTGGAAGCCGTAAATTGCAAATGCAAATTATTCACAGCTTTTAAAATAGAAGCATTTGGCGAAAAATTCAACAAAGATAAAGCTATAAAGGCTTTGGAAAACGGAGAGATTGGTATTTTTACCGGCGGAACGGGCAATCCTTTCTTCACAACCGACTCGGCGGCGGCTTTGAGAGGCGTTGAAATAAATGCCGATATTTTAATAAAAGGTACACGGGTAGACGGCATCTATTGTTCTGACCCCGAAAAAAACGTAAATGCAAAAAAATTCTCCGAAATAACCTTCAACGAAGTAATTGAGAAGAACCTGAAAATAATGGACTTAACTGCATTTACCCTTTGCAAAGAAAACCAACTCCCAATCTATGTTTTCGACATGGATACAGTGGGGAATTTAGAACGTTTATTGCTAAAAAAAGAACACATCGGAACTTTTGTAAGTTAGCCTTACAAGCAGTAATATTTTATATAAGCCTCAGCGTCTCTGTTGCCAAGTTGCTTCGCCATATTTAGGTCATTGCAAGCGGCAGTTTTGTCTTTCAAATCAAGATATATTTGCCCTCGCTTCAAATAGGCATCCGAGAAGTTGGGGCTTTGCTCTATGAGTTCGTTCAATTCCTTCAAGGCTTTCTCATTATTTTTCAAAAACCAATAGGATATGGCTCGGTTAAATTTTGCAACATCAAGCTCAGGTTTTAACTCTAATGCCTTGGTATACAGATTTATAGATTTTTCATATTCTTTAAGTCCCGCATAAGCTCTACCCAAATTTACATAAGCCGAGGGATTCAGCGAATCTAATTCTATGGCAAATTCCAGGTCTTTTACGGCTTTGTTTAATTGCCCCATTTTTCCGAAATTTATCCCCCTGTTTATTATGTAGTCTACATTGTTTGGCTTTAATTCTAATGCCAAATTATAGTCGCTAAGTGCAAAATCAAACTGATTTAGCTCGCTGAAAACATTTGCCCTATAGCTATATGCTTCGTGAAATTCTTCGTCGTACTTCAAAGCCTCATTCAAATCTGACAATGCTTCGTAAAACATAGTGGAGTCGCCTATGTTTTTTCCCAATTCATATTTTGAGATACCTCGGTTGTAAAATGCGTGTGAGTAATCCGGTTTCTTTTTCACCGCAACATCAAAGTCATTTATCGCTTCTTTAAAGATAGGTATAGCCTCATCAATTTGATTTTTTTCCGCCAATTCCCGTGCTTCAATGTTTTTCAAACTACCTCTATTGTTCAGAGCCACAACCGAATATGGCGATTTTTCTATCGTATCATTCCATAAAGCCAAACTATTTTCCCAAACTTTGCAACGCTCAAAACTGAGGGCGATCAGACCTAATATATATGCGGATATTATGATGAGAAAAATGTGTTTATATTTTGAAAACTTGTTAAAAAGTTGTGCAAAAAGCCACGCCAATATTAAGAAAAATCCCAATGACGGAATGTATGAATATCGGTCGGCATAAACGGCACTTCCTACGGGTATTAATTGAAGAAGCAAGGCGATGTTTACTGCAAAAAATGCTATTCCCAACGCTATTACAGGTTGTTTTTTCAGCATTTTTATAAACACAAAAATTATGGTTAGAGGAAACAAGATTGATAGTATGTAATACCAAGGTAATGAGGTACTTGTAAGGTCAGGATATGGGTATATTGCCGATAATCTTATTGGCAAAAATAACTTTAAAACATACATTGTAAATCCGTATGATGCGATTGATATTCTTTGCAGAAAATCATAGCCTTGCCCCATCACCAGAGCTTCGCCTTCTTTCTGAGCCTTTATGGCTATTATCCCGAAAACCAACGACATTATGAAAAATGGTAATTTTTCCAACCAAAGTTTAAAGTCTTTTAAATTGCGTTTATAGAAAATATCCAAGAGGATTATGGTAACGGTTAATGATACCGCTTGTCCTTTGGAAAGTAATGATAATGAGAACAATAGGAATGATGAGATTAAATATCCCCAATGCTTTTTTTGCAAATATGCAAGATAGGATAATATCGACATCATGAAGAAAAATGAGTATAGAACATCTTTGCGTTCTGAGAGCCATGCCACCGATTCTACATGCAGGGTGTGAATGCCAAACAGTATTCCGACTAGCAGGGCGGCTTTGCTGTTTCTTAAAATTTTAAGTGCAATGAAATAAGTTAAGATACTTACTGCAATGTGTATCAACAAATTAACTATGTGAAATACTACCGGCTCTGGTTTCAAGTCTTTGGTCTTTCCGGCAAACTGAGCGTCTATGGCTAAGCTAAGCAAAGTTAGAGGATGATAATTGCCCATATAACTTGTTTCGGCAAATATGGCTTTTATGTTTTCTACCGAAAGGTTTTTGTTATAAGGATTATTTTCGATATAAGCACCGTCGTCCCAGTTGGTTATATCTGCTTTAAGCGAGGGGAAAAATGCCACAAATGTTAATATCGCAATAACCAACAAATGTAGAATATTTGCCTTTGCCTTAATCGGTGAGTTTATATCTTGAATTTTTGATAAACGATTTGTATCTAAATATCTTACGCCATTCTTAACTGATGATTTTGTTCGCTTCATCGGTTTTATTTTTTATAATGAAATTTTTTATAATTCACATCAAATTATCACCCTCTTAGTGATTTTTTACAGGTATTTTTTCAAAACTTCGGTGCTGTATTCCCAGAGTTTATCTTGCACTTCTTCCGAATAAGATATTTCGGCGGCTCGCATCGGGCGACGGTTTTCAATATATGAACCGGGTATTGCTACCAAACCGGGAAATTCCACAACAAAGAACACATTATATGCACCTTCTTTGGGCGATAATCCCCCACTCCATTTTTTAGCAAGCAATTTTGTATCAATAACGCCCGGATGCACCGATGCCGATAAAAGTTCGTCGGTATTATATTTGCGTGTAAGTGTATGAGCGTAAAGGACATTGCATAATTTTGTCATTTCGTATACTTGTTCCGGCGAGAATGATTTTTCGGAATTTATATTGTCAAAATCCAACTCCAATGCGTGTATCATTGAGGTAACATTAATGATGCGATATTGAGTGTCGGCTTTTTTCTTGTCCATAAGTATTTGTGTTACAAGGAATCCGGCTAAGTGGTTCACTTGAAATACTTCTTCAAAACCATCTTTGGTTAATTTTCGCTCGTTATTTAATAAAGCGGCGTTGTTTATTATTACATCGGGTGTTTCAAACTCGTTTACATATTTTTTAAATGCTGTTGAGGTTTGTTCAAGGTCTGAAAAATCAGCCAATATGCTTCTAAATTCAGTATCTTTAAATTCCGATTGCAATTCTTTTTTTAGATTTTCCAATTTTTGGCTATTTCTGCCATGTAATATAACGGTGTAATTTTCTTGTGCGGCAATATAGCTGAGTTCTTTGCCTATTCCGTCGGTTGCTCCTGTGATTAATAGTGTTTTATTCATAAGTTTTTTTTATTAAACAATTTATAATTAGATAATTGATGATGTTTTTTCTGAATATTTTTCGTATTTCTCACCATATAATTCCACGCATTGCTTTTCTTCTAATTTAGCTCTTTTTCGCGATAATACATAGTGATAAACACTAAGAATTAACAATATTACATTCGATATTGCCAATGATGCTCCAAAGATAATAATAAAGTATGAAAAATAAACAGGATGTCTGATTATTCTGTAAGGTCCTTTGGTTACAACCTTGTTATACTCCGAAATTGCAAACACAAAAAGACTTGCCATATATAACAATAATCCCACTGAGTATATAATTATTCCACTGTATTTCAGATAATTGTATGAACTAAATCCGGGAACTGCAAGATATAAAATCTGAATGTAAAATAACACATTATATAACAAATCATTTTTTCCTTTTGGAACATTTACAAACCTTACCAAATTATATTTTGGTATAATTAAAGGAAAGGTAATATTTACTGCTAAAAATATGAATGCCAGATAAATACCACCCGTAAAAATATTGTTGAAATTAAAATAAAGGTCAAAGTTCATCGATTAGCAATAAGTTTGAGATTATGGTATCTGAAATAAACCAATATTTTTTCTTTAAAACTACATGATTGTCATTTATATCAAGTTTGTTATCCTGCTCGGCAATTTTCCTGAGATTTTCAGCATATTTCAATGATGTTTTCTCCTCTAATTGTGATAGAGATACTCCCCTACTCGTCCGTATTCCTGTGATAATCAACTCATTATAAATATCTTTGATGGTTAGATTTTCTACTTCAAAAAATAAAGTTCCTAAGGTTAAGGCTTTTTGCCAATCATCAGTATTTGCTATATTCCATTGCCTTGATGCTCCGTTGAAAGAATGAGCGGCAGGTCCTATGCCAAGATATGGCTCTGAGTTCCAATATGAGCTGTTATGCCTTGATTTAAAGCCTTTTAATGCAAAATTAGACAATTCATAATGCTCGTATCCCATTTGATGAGTTTTTTCGACTAATATCGAGTAATACTCTTCACATTTTTCGTCATTTTTAGGCTTAAATTCACCGGATTTTAGCTGTTTGTAAATTTTTGTATTTTTTTCATAGATAAGGTCATACGCCGATAAATGCGGAATTTCTAAACTAAAAAAATAATCTAAGTTATATTTCCATTTCTCACTATTTGAAATGGGGATTGAGTAAATCAAATCCCCCGAAATATTATTAAATCCCAATTTCTTGGCATCGGTTATGGCTTGCACGGCTCGCTGTGAGTTATGCCGTCGATTCAGAAATTTCAATTCATTATCATCAAATGACTGTATACCAATGCTTAACCTGTTTACAGAGGTTTTGGCTATTTCTTCCAAATAGTATTGCGACAGGTCTTCGGGATTTGCCTCTAAGGTAATCTCAATTTCAGGCGACAGATTGAATAATTCTGATATTGTATTTAAAATCTCAGTAAGTTCATAAGCCATTAATAATGAAGGAGTTCCACCTCCAAAATAGATGGTTGATATATCACGGCAAGTAAGATATTTAGAGCGTAATTTCAATTCTTTTTTAAGGCTGTCTACAAATGTAGATTTTGCTTTGGGTTTGGTTTCAGAATAAAAATCACAGTAGTTACATTTCGATACGCAAAATGGAACATGAATATAAATACCTGCCATGATGATATAAAATAGAGTGGGGGAGTATTAAAATTTCAAATCCTTATTCTTTGATTTTCTGATGGTTTCGGCAAAACTTCCTAAGGTTTGATTTTGATACAATGCTTTTAAATCCGAGCGTACTGCGTGCGATTTTGAAAATTCGCAATCAACGCTGTGTGCAGGGTTGTTTATACATATTTTCAGCCCCAAAAAACATTCGTAGAACATCTTATTGCCGTCGATTATTTTCACGATATCGTACATATTTATATCGTAAGGGTCTTTTTTAAGTATAAAACCGCCATGAGGTCCTTTGGTTGAGCTTAGCAGTCCTTCCTTCACCAAGTTTTGCAATATTTTGCCCAAAAATGGTGTCGGAAGCTCAAGCTCCTTGGATATTTTTTTTATTCCGATATTTACGTTATCTTCATAATTTACAGCCAAGTACAACATAGCCCTTATACCGTATTTGCATGTATTTGAAAGCATTATTTTTGTTTTAAAATTCCTCAAAGTTACGCATAATAGTAATAATATAAAAATATATTATTGTCTTTTTTTAAACGGGTATTTTTTCCACTCTTCGTTGGTGTCTTCCGCCTTCAAAATCGGTGTTAAGAAAAGTTGTAACAATCTCTATTGCTTCTTTTTCCGAGATGAAACGAGCGGGTAAGGCACAAATATTTGCGTCATTGTGGGCTCTTGCCAAGGCGGCTAACTCGGTATTCCAGCACAGGGCGGCACGCACGGCTTGATGTTTATTGGCTGTCATGCTCACTCCGTTTCCGCTTCCGCAGATAATTATGGCGATAGGAAAGTGGTTCATTTCCAGCTCTTTGGCAAGTGGATGAATGAAATCTGGATAATCTACGCTTTGCTCGCTATTAGTTCCAAAATCTTTTACTTCGTATCCCATATATTTAAGGTGTTCTATTAAGGTGTTCTTGGTTTTAAATCCGGCATGGTCGCATGCAATTGCTATTTTTGACATTGTTAATAAAATTTAATAAATTATGTTAATTATTTAAAATCAAACGTTTAAAAAATCGCAAAATTGTTATATAATTGTTAAAAAAAATGTAAACTTATATAATAAAAAAAGTTGTATTTCTTTATTTTTTTTACAATACGCTTTACTTTTTAAAAATCATAGCTATTTTTTTATAAAATTTTAAAAGTTTTAAACAGGGTTTTTAACGTACTTTCAGAATTTTTATTTTAACAATAAATTGTGAATTGCATTTTTTTAGGAATTAAGATTTTTTTTAAAATTCTGATTAAAAGTTTCTAAACTTTATTTGCCTGTTAAAAACCTGTTGAAAAAATGATAAATTTAAAAAATCCAAACAATTCAATATTTTTTTATCACGAAATTAACATCCTATTATCAACATTATATTTTTTTAAAATTTAAAAATATAAAATATATATAATGTGTTTTTAGGATTTCGGGAAAAATTCAATTTGCCCTAAAAAAAATTCAGATAAGAAATAAAAAACAATATCTTTGTAAAATGTTATATATTCCCGACATAGAACAAAAATTAAATGGTTATACTTTTATAGACCTTTTTGCAGGTATTGGAGGGTTTCATTACGCATTGAGTTCTTTTGGTGCGAGTTGTGTTTTTGCCTCTGAAATTGATAAAAATGCAAGTTTGGTTTATAAGGCGAATCATAAAATAACACCTTTTGGGGATATTACTCAGATTGATGAAAAAAAAATTCCTAAACATGATATTTTATGTGGGGGATTTCCTTGTCAAGCGTTTTCTATATCCGGGAAACAGAAAGGTTTTGAAGATACACGAGGAACTTTGTTTTTTGATATTGCCAGAATAGTGAAATTTCACAAACCTAAAATTTTGTTTTTGGAAAATGTTAAAAACTTTGCAAAACATGATAAAGGAAATACTTTAAAAATTGTAAAAAATACGTTAGAAAAATTAGGTTATACTATTTTTTATAAAGTGTTGAATACAAGTAACTTTGGCTTACCTCAAAATAGGGCACGTATCTATATTATAGGTTTTCTTAAAGATTTTATTAAATCTCCAAAATTTAAATTTCCATTAAAAAATATTATTTCTAAGTTAGAAAATATTTTAGAATT
>PDWI01003232.1_pt1 | contig 23185 bp, 22 predicted proteins | sample 1430891 | NCBI WGS metagenome assembly PDWI01 (sample SAMN01162508, study PRJNA174530) | Oral metagenome, whole genome shotgun sequencing project. | biome: Marine environment; feature: Marine mammal; material: Swab sample of the gingival sulcus; isolation source: swab sample of gingival sulcus... | reverse complement strand
CTCACTGTCGTTGTTTTTGCAAAACCATATTTGGTAAAGAATGAATTGAGCTGGCTGCCTCTATTTATTGATATAGTAGATATTGGGCAGAGCCCCTGTCTCCGGTCGCAGCACCCATATCTGTGTGCCCGGCGTATGGAGCAGTTCATAAACTTCGCTTTCAGGATCGCTCAGGTTTCCAAAGACCCGACAGTGAGTGGGACAGGCTTCGGCACAGGCCGTATTGGTTCCCCCCTTGGAGATTCTGCTCTCCCAGCAGAAATCGCATTTATCAATGGCCCGAACTTCCGGTTCTTCATTGAAATAACGGGCATTATATGGGCAGGCGGCCATACAGGTCTTACAGCCGATACAGCGGTCATCAATCATATGTACAATCCCGGTGGTCTTATCCTTATAGGTTGCCGTTGTCGGACAGACCCGTACACAGGGAGGATTGTTGCATTGATTACAGAGAATGGGCATAAAGGTACGTTCGAACTTTCCGTCGCCAAGGGGTCTGGTCTTCTCAAGGATGGTGGTACGGTAACCGTAGGACGGTACGTTATTTGTTTTTACACAGGCTGTCTTGCAACGTTCGCAATCAATACAGAGATGCTCCCGCAGTACCATGGTATAGTGTGGGTTATAAGGATATTGACCCGGTTTTGGGACCACACTCATCATATGCGCATGTGCTTCCTTGATTGAGGTGAGAGAAAGCACTTTCCCGCCCAGATAGAGTCCGGTAATGGCAAAACCCAGTTGTAAAAATTTTCGCCGTTCTCTTGAAGTGAGATTACTGGTGTCCTCACTCTCTGTTTTTTCCAGCTCGCTAAATTTCATGCCTGCTCCTTACCTTGGTTCTATTTGTTCTCTGACTCTTTGTCAGGGAGTTTTAAGCGTATGCCAAAAATTATTTCCCGCCCATTTAATAGCACGATTTGGAGTTTGTCAATGCGAATACTACGCTTGTTGTAAAATGGGATATTTTTTGTAGATGATGCTGTATTTGGTGAATTATTTGCCTGGACTCGGGTGAAGGATTTAAACTGCGAACCTGATACAGACTGAACTGATGCAATATCCGGGATAGAGATTGGCGCAGGATGCACGCCGCATTGATTTTCTGGAGGGGAAAAATCAGCCAGCCTGGATTGGTGGCCAGGAGATTGACAGCAATATTACAGAGGAGTTATATTTACAGGAAACCATTGGCATATTTCACCGCCAGCAAATAGGACTCTTTGAGATGCTGTCCCTGGACCCCCAAATCCTTGCATAGTTGCGTTAACATTGACAGTTCGTTTTTTTCAAGGGTAATAATGAGCTGAAGATAGCGGGCGTAGCTGTTATTTTTTTCCACCAGAGCATTATGAATATCCCTGGCAACAGGGAGCCTGTGGAAAATTTCCTTTATTGGTGCCCGCATAATCACCTCCAGCAGGGAAAACAACCCCATCAGAAACATCTCGTTGCATTTTTGTTCATTCCATGAATTTAATTCTGCCATTATTTCACAGAATTTTGCGCGGATCAGCGACATGGTCATAAGTTCGGCAGGTTCATTTCGTGCCATCTCCGAGATAATAATAAACATAAGGAAGCGGCGCAGTTCCTGTTCGCCAAGATAGGCGACAGCATGTTTGATTGAAGAGATCGGCTGTACACGATAGAAATGGGCGGAGTTGATAAAACGCAGCAATTTGTAACTCAGAGAGGCATCGGCTGCAATGATTTCGTGGAGTTTTTTCAGATCGCTATCCGGGCTGCTGACTGCAGAGAGAAGCTGTATCATTATTGTTTCATTGGCAGAGAAATCTCGGATAACCATCTTTTCTGCCTCACAAAAAAAGAACCCCTGAAAATAGTTGAAGCCAAGTTTGAGTGCTTCTTTATATTCTGCCTTTGTTTCGACCTTTTCTGCCAGCAGTTTGACATTATAGGGGCGGAGCCGGGTAATCAGTTTCAGTCTTTCATCCAGATTCGTTGCCCGATAATCAATTTTGACAATTTTTGCCAGTTTCAGCAAGGGTATAAGATCTGGACGATACTCAAAATCATCAAGTACCAGTATATACCCTTTCTTATGCAGCGATTTACAAACGTTAATCACTTTTTCTGTAGGAGAAACTGTCTCTAGAATTTCTACGATAACCTTGTTCTTGGGGAAGGCGGCGGGAATATTTTTTTCCAGTAATTTTTCGGTGAAATTAATAAAGCAGGGGCGTTGCTTGCTCATCTCTTCCATGTCGCGGGTAAGAAAAACACTGGAAAGAAGTTTTGTGGTTGCCTGATCGCCATTCATCCCTTCTGGGAAAATAAGGTCTTTTCCCCTGTAGAGGAGTTCATAGGCAAACAGCTTTAGGTGGGCATTAAAGATTGGTTGACGGGCAATATACTGTTCCATGGTTCCTCTAATCAGATGAAGAGAGTTGTTTGTGTATCCCGATCGTAAGTTATTATTATCTCAATATTTGAAGATTATTACAAGGGTTTTTATGTTAGGCTTGAAAAGCGTTGTTCAAGTGCGGTATTATAACTAAAAATGTTTCTTTCTTTTCTGGAGCAGTATCGTATTTGTTACCGCCTTTGGGATTTTTGATTGACTGAAGGTTTTTGCTGTAAATAAAAAGGCCGAAGGCCAAAGGAGCGTGAGCCATGACGGAATTTATTTTCCAGCCGCTTTTTCCCCTTGCCGGAGATGACACTCCCTATCGTAAACTTGACGGTTCCGAGCAATATGTGCAATGTGCCCGGTTTGGAGATGAGGAGATGCTGGTCGTTAGCAGGGAGGGGCTTGTCGAACTGGCCAGGGTGGCAATGAAGGAAGTCTCCTTTATGCTGCGTCCTGCGCATAATCAGCAGGTGGCGGCTATTCTTGATGACCCGGAGGCTTCTGTCAATGAGAAGGGCGTGGCTCTTGCTTTTCTTAAAAATGCAGAAGTTGCGTCTAATTATGAATTGCCGCTTTGTCAGGATACCGGTACGGCCATTGTCATGGGCAAGAAAGGGCAGCGTGTATGGACTGGCTTTAATGATGAAGAGGCAATCAGCAAAGGTATTTTTCAGACATATACTGGTGAAAATCTGCGTTATTCTCAAACCGTTGCTCTTGATATGTATAAGGAGGTTAATACCGGTACCAATCTTCCTGCGCAGATAGATATTTATGCCACGGAAGGTGCGGAATACTCTTTTCTGTTTATGGCTAAAGGCGGTGGTTCTGCCAATAAGACCTATCTGTATCAGGAGACCAAGGCTCTGCTCAATGAACAGACGCTGGAGAAATTTCTTGTTGCAAAGATGAAAACATTGGGCACTGCTGCCTGCCCGCCATATCATCTGGCCTTTGTTATTGGCGGTACTTCTGCCGAGGCCAATCTGAAGACAGTAAAACTCGCCTCCGCCAAATATTATGACGCATTGCCTGCCACCGGAAACAGGTATGGCCGGGCATTTCGTGATATTGCTTTGGAGGAGAAGATTCAGCAGGCTGCGATGCAGTGCGGACTTGGCGCCCAGTTTGGTGGCAGCCATTTTACTCATGATGTGCGTATTATCCGCCTGCCGCGGCATGGTGCGTCATGTCCGGTAGGGATGGGAGTCAGTTGTTCGGCAGATCGTAACCTGCGGGCGAAAATCAACAGGCAAGGCCTGTGGATTGAACAGATGGATAATAATCCGGGGCGCCTTATTCCACAACAATATCGCAATGCTGGTCGGGAGGCTGTCTCTATTTCGCTTGATCAGCCGATGGAGAAGATTTTAGCGGAGTTGACCAAATATCCGGTAGGTACCGCACTCTCTCTTACCGGAACCATTATTGTTGGCCGTGATATTGCTCATGCCAAATTCAAGGAATTGCTTGATGCCGGTAAGCCGTTACCTGAATATCTGAAGAAACACCCTATATATTATGCTGGTCCGGCGAAAACTCCGGCAGGCAGGGCTTCCGGCTCTTTTGGACCAACCACCGCCGGGCGAATGGACAGCTATGTCGATCTGCTGCAGAAAGCCGGAGGTTCTATGGTGATGATTGCGAAGGGGAATCGTTCGCAGCAGGTTACTGATGCCTGTAAGGATAATGGCGGCTTTTATCTTGGTTCCATTGGTGGACCTGCAGCCATCCTAGCGGAAGAAAATATCAAGAAAGTGGAGTGTCTTGATTATCCAGAACTGGGGATGGAGGCGGTATGGAAGATTGACGTTGAGAATTTTCCCGCCTATATCCTGGTTGATAATAAAGGCAATGATTTTTTCAGCGGGTTGATGTAGCGCATTGTTTGATTTTCCATAAAAAATCCAGCCCTCGATTTTTCGAGAGGCTGGATTTGGAGCAGCCTTTTGCCCCACCTTTTTCCAGATGGGGTTTTTCTTATATCTTGAAGGTATTTACAATCCCCTTCAGTTGGGCAGAAAGCTCTTGTAGAGCTTGTGCATGGGAAGTCAGATTGGAACTCCCTTGTGCAAACTCATTTGCTGCTTCGCTTACCTGAGCAATATCGCTGCTGATCTCCCCGGAGATAGCAGCACTCTGGTTGACATTTTCATTTATCTCTGCAAGCCCCCGGGATGCCTGGCTGATATTGGAGGCAATCTCCTGAGTGGTCGCCGACTGCTCGCTAACGGCGATGGTAATGGTATTGATAATATTGTTTATTTTGTTGATAATATTCACAATTTCTCCAATAGCGGTAATGGAGGAGTGAGATGTCTTTTGAATGCCTTCAATCTGGCTTTTAATGTCGTTTGTTGCGTCCACCGTTTGTGCTGCCAACTCCTTAATCTCGTTGGCCACAACGGTAAAGCCCTTGCCAGCTTCCCCCGCTCGTGCCGCCTCAATGGTGGCATTTAATGCCAGCAGGTTGGTTTTATCGGAAATATCGGTAATGGTTTCTGTTATCTTGGTGATGGCGGTGGTTGCCTGCTCCAGATCCTCCATTTTCTCTACGGTTTTTTCAGCCTGCTGCACAGCAGAATCCGATATTTGTGCTGCCTCCTCCACATTGCCAACAATTTGGGAAATGGTAGCCGACATTTCTTCAGAAGCACTTCCTACCATGTTTGCATTGGTGGTGGATTGCTCCATTGCTACGGCAACGGTGGAGACATTGGCGCTCAGTTCCTCTGTGGCAGTCGCTACATTATTTGCCCGGTCAGAAGTATCCTGCGCACGGGAAGAAAGTTTCGTGGCAATGATTGTAAGGTCTCGCGAAGCATCATCCACATTGGTGGTATTTTTGCTTAGTGAGGTAATAATGTCCTGCAATTTCTCCATAAAGGTATTGAACGAAAAAGCGAGTTTTCCTATCTCATCCTTTGAAGTAGTTTTTATACGTACAGTCAGATCTCCCTCACCTTCGGCAATATCCTCAAGTTGTACCGTAATCTTGTCGATGGGGCGAATAACGACTGTGCGGGTAAAGAAAAAGATGATCAGAATCAAGACGATTATAGATGTTATGGTAATTATGATAAAAAAGTTTAGTAGGCCCTGCAGGGAAGAGAAAATTTTCTCCTGTTCAAACCGAATAACGATATACCAGTTAGCCTCCTTTACGGGAGCATAGAAAAGGAAGAAATGCTTTCCCTCTTTTTTCATTTCAAAAAAGCCGGAATTGTTTTCTTTCAGTATGGAATTTACAATTTGGGCAACCTCGGGATTTCTATCCTGCGCCTTCTCCACCATTATTTTATCATTAGCAACACCTGCGAGATATAGACCAGTGTTGGAGATCAGAAAAGGAACCCCTCCATGGCTAACGTCCATACTGTCCACGGTCTTTTTTATACTTGAGATATCCACATCTGCGGTTACGCAGCCCAGAAGGGAACCTTTTGCTCTGTCGTATAGCGGATAGGAAATAGTTACCATGGAAATACCGGAGACTGCATCTTTATAGGCTTTTGTCCAGCCGCCGTTTTGATCTGCGGTGCCGATCTGATACCACTCGCTTGTCCAGATATTGAAATCATTTGTGGTATATTCATCACTTGCCACAATGCTGCCGCCATCTCTGTAAGCATAAGGGGCGGCTTTTTTTATGTCGGGAAAGGCATTCTCCTTAAACCATATTCCCATCCCGGCTGTTTCGGGATATGTTTCAACAAACTTGACAAGAAGCTGGTTGTAATTCTCGGCAGTATATCTCTCTTTCTGAATATTTTCGGCTGCTTTGGCAAAGCTTTGTGCCAATGCCCTCTCTTTTATAAAAAGACTGTTTATGGATGTAGCTGTTTTTTCTGCCAGCAGCGTCATTTGATTTTCCAGATTCGTTATCAGTTCTTCTTTAGTATATTGATAACCCATTATAGATATGGCAGCCATGGACATGGCAATAATGGGAGTAATGAAAAAAATATACTTTTTTATAATTGATGAATTTCTTTTTGAACGACTCATTTTGCCTCCTTTTTTCCTGAAAAATTCTGAGGTTGGGGCTTTTTTCAGAAACCGAGATCTCCTCTCGGTCTGACTGGGTTGAAGATTAAAATAAAAATAGTGGGAATCCACACATTACTGGAGGGTGGACTGCAAAAATATCTAATAAAAACAGTAAGATATGATGTTTTCGGGGGGGGTAGTCTTCATAGAGACAAGAATAGTATTAAGTTAAAAGGCAGTCAAGCATAAAAAATATACTTTATCAACGTCTGGTCCCTTTTCCGTTTTTATTAAAAACAGTCACTAAAGAGAATAATACTGTTTTTTAGTGTCTTTTTACTGCCTGTGTTGGTTTTTATATTGGTGCTATATCACCCCCTGGGCATGCATTGCTTGTGCTATCTTGATAAAACCACTGATATTTGCTCCGGCAACATAGTTTTGTGGTTTGCCATAGTCTTCGGCGGCATCAAGGCATGTTTTATGGATGGTTTGCATGATGTTTTTTAAGCGTTGATCAACTTTTTCTGCTGTCCATGTTGTCCGTCCGCTGTTTTGTGACATTTCCAGACCGGAGACGGCAACTCCGCCCGCATTGGCGGCTTTTGCCGGGCCAAACAGGACATTTTGTTCAAGGAAAAGTTCTATCCCTCCCAGGGAAGTTGGCATATTGGCACCTTCACAAACAAGCTGGACTCCGTTATTGACGAGATTGCGTGCATCTATTTCGTTAATTTCATTTTGTGTGGCGCAAGGGAAGGCGCAATCTGCGTTATGATTCCAGAGAGGGTTATATGTGCGTCCCTTTTCAACCGGGGTATAAATTGCTTCAGGGTATTTTTCGGCATATTCCTGTACTCTGCCCCTGCGGATATTTTTTAATTCCATCAGCCAGGTGAGTTTTTCTGCATCAACACCTTTCTCATCGAAAATATATCCAGATGAATCGGAAAAGGTGAGAGGTTTACAGCCGAGGTCGATCAGCTTTTTCATTGCAAACTGGGCGACATTACCCGCGCCTGACACGAGAGCAGTACATCCGCTGAGCTCTTTTCCTTTTGTTTTTAGCATGTCTGCGGCAAAATAAACCACACCATAACCTGTTGCTTCCGGCCGAACAAGGCTGCCTCCCCAGAGTATTCCCTTTCCGGTGAGGACTCCGGTGAACTCGTTTTTCAGCTTTTTATAGGTGCCAAAAAGATAGCCAATTTCACGGGAACCGACCCCAATATCACCTGCAGGAACATCGGTATTGGGGCCAATATGACGAAACAGCTCGCTCATAAAACTTTGGCAGAAGCGGAACACCTCATTATCTGATTTGCCTTTTGGATCAAAATCTGAACCACCCTTGCCTCCACCCAGAGGCAGGGTGGTTAAAGCGTTTTTTAACACCTGTTCAAACGCTAAAAATTTCAGGATACTGAGATTTACCGATGAGTGAAAGCGAAGCCCTCCTTTATAAGGGCCAATAGCGCTGTTCATTTGAACCCTGAATCCACGATTCACCTGTACTTCACCCTTGTCATCAATCCATGGCACACGAAAGATAATAACTCTTTCCGGTTCAATCAGGCGTTCAATGATCTTTGTTGTGCGGTATTGCGGGTTCCTCTCCAGCACAGGCTGGATTGACTCCAGAACTTCACTAACCGCCTGGTGAAATTCAGGTTCATTGGGGTTTTTTTGTTTCACCATTTCAATAAGCTGCATTATCGCCCCTCGATGTAGAAAGGTTTATGGGGATGGTTCCCCTGTGATAAAAGGATAAAAACCAATAAGCGAATTTACAGGAAAACTCGCATAAAGTAAATTTTTCAAATTCCTTTAGCAAAAGAATTGATTATTGTAAATCAGGAACTGTTTTTAGGTGAGTTTCTTGTCTTAATAGGACTTTTTTTCTTCTGTTTTACCCTGATTGTGAACGTTTATTCTCGACATATCAATCTCCTCTGGGTAGACTTCCTCCCGTTTTTATATGAAACAGCATAAAAAATGAAGATGTCTTAATATGGAGCAATAATGAAAATCCCCGAACTTCTTGCCCCTGCCGGAAATTATGAAAAACTGGTAACGGCTGTTGCTTATGGTGCCGATGCGGTCTATCTGGCCGGAAAAGAGTTTGGTCTGCGGGCCAAGGCGGGGAACTTCACACCGGAAAAAATGGCAGAAGCCATTGCCTTTGCCCATAAATACGGGGTGAAAGTCTATGTGACGGTAAATATCTTTGCCCATAACAAGGATATAAACCTGTTGCCTGACTATCTGCTTCAGCTCGCCTCTCTTGGTGCCGATGGCATTATTGTGGCCGATCCCGGAGTGCTGGCAGTGGCACGGCGACTGGTGCCGCAGCTGCCGGTTCATCTTTCTACCCAGGCCAATGTAACCAATGGAGAATCGGCGCATTTCTGGCTGGGGCAGGGGGTATGTCGCCTTAATTTGGCACGGGAACTCTCTTTTGCCGAGATTTGTGAAATTCGTAGTAAGGTTGCTGGAGAGCTGGAGATTTTTGTGCATGGCGCGCTCTGTATCTCCTATTCTGGGCGGTGTATGCTCTCCAGCTATTTTACCGGACGCAATGCCAATAAGGGTGCCTGCGCACACCCTTGTCGTTTTCGCTATGCACTGGTGGAGGAGAAGCGGCCTGGAGAGTATTTTCCGGTGGAAGAGGATGAGCGGGGAACCTATATCTTTAATTCACAGGATCTCTGTCTGTTGAAAAAATTGCCCCTGTTGGTTGCAGCAGGAGTGGATTCTTTGAAAATTGAAGGGCGGATGAAATCGCTCTTTTATGTTGCAGGCGTAGTGCGGGTCTATCGGGCAGCGTTGGATTATCTGAAAAAGTTGCCCGAGTCAGCGTGGAAATTGCCCGAACTTATCCAGATTCCTGGCTATCTGGTTGATGAAATTACAAAAATCGGTACCAGGGGCATGACAGAGAACTTTTTTATGGAAAAACCCTCCAGTGAAGATATGATCTACCAGTCTTCACGGCTGGAGCAACTTTTTGAGCCGGTGGCCGTGGTACGCAAGGCTGCCGGTTATGGGGAGCCGATTCTGGTGGAGATGCGTAATACCGTCTTTCCTGGTGAGACGATTGAATATATGGATAGTTCCTGCGGGGAAGATGTTGTAGAAAGTGTTGTTACCAGGTTTTGCACAGAAGAGGGCGAAGACGTGAAAAAGGCCAATCCGGGTAATCGGCTGTTGCTTTTTCTGGAAGATCAGGAAACGTCTGTACGGGAATGTGGGCAGGGGTATGAATTATACGGAATTTTTCGCAGGAAAAAGAAGGAGTAAGATTAAAAAAACGACCACAAGAACATAGAGTATTCTTGCGGCCGGGTGAAGCGCTGGGGGGTACTATTTTGCAAACTGGAGTGCAACTGCGTCGTTTAATTCTTTCTGAGCTTTGCTTAACAGTTTATATTTACTCTCTATTCTATCTATATTTTTGGCGAGGATTGCTTGTAATAAATCGCCTTCGATCTCGGCGACCTCTATTCTCTGATAGTAATCCATCGTCTCTTTCAGATGCGCCAAAACAATTCTTCCGGTCAGGATTGGATGGTTATTAGTTACATTGGCATCCTTGAATCTGACACCATGTTCAAGCTCGACTTCCAGCCCTTTAATAAAATATTCAAGGGGGATATCCATTTTTTCGGTATTAACAGCGGCAAGAATTTTTGCAGCCTCTTCTTTGGTAATATCTGAATCCGTTATTTTTGTCCAGTCAGAAATTTCCATTTCCCTGCACACTCTCTGCACCTCTTCAATTGTTACATATTCTGGTATTTCCATCATTTCTCCTTTTTATTTTGTTTATAGAGGAACGTCATAAAACTGCTTTTGTTTTGTATTCTACCATGGCAGATATCTCTTCTAAAAGAGAAAAGGTTTATGGCGTACCGTAAAGATAGTTGAATAATCAGGAAATCTGTCCATTTTCAACTGTCACCAACAAGGAGCAGATGATTGATTATTCAGAATTTTCGTAATGCAGTCTTGATTCGCCTCATTGCTTCTGCCACATTTTCATGACTATTAAAGGCGGATATACGAATATAGCCGTTACCGCATTTACCAAAACCAGCACCCGGTGTGCAGACCACTGCAGCCTTGCCCAGCAGCAGATCAAAAAATTCCCAGGAATCCATCTTGCCGTCAATCCAGATATAGGGCGAGTTGATGCCGCCAGTGCAGGAGAAACCCAACTCTTCCATGGTGGCAATAACCATTTTTGCGTTTTCCCGGTAAAACTCTACCAGAGCCTTGCATTGCGCCTGCCCTTCTGCGCTATAGATTGCCTCTGCTGCCCGCTGCACCGGATAGCTTACACCGTTAAACTTGGTGCATTGGCGTCTGTTCCATAATGCATGCAGACTATGGCTGTTGCCCGCCTTATCCCAGGCTATGCACTCTTTTGGCACTACGGTAAAGGCACAGCGAGTGCCGGTAAAGCCAGCGGTTTTGGAAAAGCTGCGAAATTCGATTGCCACCTCTTTTGCGCCTTCAATCTCATAAATGGAGTGGGGCAGACTGTCATCCTCAATAAATCCTTCATAAGCGGCATCAAAGAGAATAATGGCCTTGTTCTCTTTTGCATAATCAACCCATTGCTGCAATCCTTCCCTGTTGATGGTTGCTCCGGTGGGGTTATTGGGAAAACAGAGATAGATCAGATCGACCGGTTCGCTGGGTGGTGCAGGAACAAAATTGTTTTCTTTTGTTGAATCAAGATAGACGATTTTACCATAGCGGCCATCTGCAAAAATGCCGGTGCGGCCTGCCATAACATTGGTATCAAGATAGACGGGATAGACCGGATCGGGAATGGCCACAACAATATCTTCGGCAAAAATTTCCTGAATATTACCGGAATCGCATTTGGCTCCATCACTGACAAAAATCTCATCGGCTGTTATCTCTGCGCCCCGCTGCTGAAAATCGTGTTTGGCAATGGCTTCTCGCAGGAAAGAATATCCCTGCTCTGGGCCATATCCATGAAAGGTGGCATCTTCTGCCATTTCATCGACAGCTTTATGAAATGCGGCAATGGCTGCAGGGGGCAGGCCTCTGGTTACATCGCCGATTCCCAGTTTAATCACATTTTTATCCGGGTTTTCCTGCTGAAATTTTTCTACTCGGTGGGCAATATCTGAAAAGAGATAGGAGGCCTGAAGCTTGAGGTAATTTTCGTTAATGGTAATCATTGGATTTCTCTATTGTGAAATAAAAAAAAGAGGTTAGGATTGTTTTACTGATGCAGGGAAGCAACGCATCAAGCATAAACCAAGTATAATAGCAGGATACCTTTTGCTGTCAAATATAAATCTGGTGAAAATAATGAATAATTCCCATAATGCTGTTTTTTTGAAAGATTATCACCCATACCCCTTTTCTCTCTCTTCCCTTGAGCTTGATTTTCAGCTTTTTGATGATGCGACCGAGGTGAGCGCTATTGCTCACTATAAGAAAAAAGGGGAGTGTTCCGATCTGCATTTAAAGGGAGAGGAGCTGGAGCTTCTCTCCTTGTTGCTTGATGGCAGGGAGTGGCGGTGGAAAAAAGAAGAGGGTGGTATTGTAGTGGAAGATGTGCCTTCTTCTTTTACGCTGCAAATTACTACCCGTATTTATCCCGAAAAAAACAAGGCGCTGGAAGGGCTGTATCGTTCTGGTGGTATGTATTGCACCCAATGTGAGGCAGAGGGCTTTCGTAAAATCACCTTCTTTCCTGATCGCCCCGATGTTTTGACTCGTTATACCACCCGTATTGAGGCAGATAAAACAAGCTGCCCGGTGCTGCTATCCAATGGTAATCTTATCAAGGAGGGCGATTGTGCAAATGGCCGCCATTTCGCTATATGGCAGGATCCTTTTGCCAAGCCCAGTTATCTGTTTGCCCTTGTTGCGGGAGAACTTTATCCGCTGGAAGATGAATTTATTACCCGTTCCGACCGCAAGGTAATATTGAAAATTTTTGTGGAAAAACAGAATATTGGCCGCTGCGACCATGCAATGGTTTCCCTGAAGAAGGCAATGCGCTGGGATGAAGAGGTGTTTGGTTTGGAGTATGACCTTGATATTTTTATGATTGTTGCCGTTGACGATTTTAATATGGGGGCGATGGAAAATAAAGGCTTAAATATTTTTAACTCCAAATATATCCTGACCAGCCCGGACTCTGCTACCGATCAGGACTATCTTGGTGTGGAAAGCGTGATTGCCCATGAATATTTCCATAACTGGACGGGCAACCGGGTTACCTGCCGGGACTGGTTTCAGTTAAGTCTTAAAGAGGGGTTGACGGTCTTTCGTGACCAGGAATTCTCTTCGGATATGAACTCCCGTGCTATCCAGCGCATAGATGATGTAGGTGTGTTAAAAGCGGTGCAGTTCAAGGAAGACAGCGGGCCGATGGCACATCCGGTACGTCCTGATAACTATATGGAAATAAACAATTTTTATACTGCAACTGTGTATAACAAGGGGGCAGAGGTTATTCGTATGATCCATACCCTTATTGGTGCTGAAAATTTCCGTAAAGGCATGGATCTCTACTTTGCTCGCCATGATGGGCAGGCGGTAACCTGTGAAGACTTTGTTGCAGCAATGGCCGATGCTTCCGGTGCTGATCTGTCACAGTTTTTTCTTTGGTATCAGCAGGCGGGAACACCGAAATTGCAGGTATCAACCCGTTGGGATAAAGAGGCCAGGCGCTATGAGCTTGAGGTGGAGCAGAGTTGTGCTGCTACTCCAGGGCAGAGTGATAAGAAGCCCTTTCATATTCCGCTGAAAATTGCATTATTGGATGAAAATGGCGCCCTTGCCGTTGATGCCGATGGAGCAATGGAAAAGGTCATTGAGTTGCGGCAGCAAAAACAGAAGTTTGTTTTTGATGGGCTTGCTGGTGCGAAGAAACCAGTACTCTCCTTCCTGCGGGGCTTTTCTGCTCCGGTAGAAGTAAAAGATTTTCAAAGCGATAAAGACCTCGCCTTTTTGGCGGTATATGATTCGGATTTGTATAATCGTTGGGATAGTATCTGTCGTCTTGCAGGTAAGGAGATCCTCAGGGTTGCAGCACTGTTGCAGAAAAATGAGAAGGCAGAAGTCTTGCCCGCTTTTATTGATATGATTACCAATATACTGGCGGTGTATAGAGAGGAGGGAGCAAATGGCGATTCTGCGTTACTGGCTCGCTCTCTGTTATTGCCTATGGAAATGATTTTAGCGCAGCAGATGCAGCCTATAGATCCGGATGCCCTGCATCAGGCTCGGGAGCTGGTTATGACAGCGATTGCAACCCAATGCCAGGCCGCCTTTTTACAGCTCTATAACGAGAATAATAGTGCAGGAGAATACTCCATCAGTCCTGAGGAAATTGGTAAAAGAAGTCTGAAAAATATGGCTTTGCGCTATCTTATGTCGCTGCAGCCCTTGCCGGAAGAGATGCTTTCTCTTTGCTTGCAGCAGTATAAAAAGGCGCAGAATATGACCGAAAGTATTGCTGCCCTAGGCTGTTTAAATAATGTTGAGGGTGATGTACGCCAGCAGGCCTTTGACGATTTTTATCAAAAATGGCAGGAGAATCCGCTGGTTCTGGATAAATGGTTTCGCTTGCAGGCAACCTCCTTTTTACCGGATACCTTGAAGCGGGTGCAACAGTTGATGGCGGATCCAGCATTTTCGTTGACAAATCCCAATAAGGTGCGTGCCTTGATCGGTAGTTTCAGTGCGGCAAACCATTATCGTTTTCATCATCAGTCGGGTGATGGTTATCATTTCCTTGCCGATCAGGTTATTGCCTTAAACGGCATCAATCCACAGATCGCTTCCCGCTTGTTTGCACCTCTGGTTGGCTGGAGAAGATATGAACCATTGCGCGCTGGATTGATGCAGCAGCAATTACAGCGAATTGCAGCGGTAGAGGAGTTGTCAAAAGATGTCTATGAAGTGGTCAGTAAGAGCCTTGCTCAGGAATAAGAGGAAAGGAGCTTTGGCTACTCTCTTTTATGGCAGAAAAGGCAGCGGTATTTGGGTGGGTGGTCTTGACTTAATGGGCTGATTTTCCCTGGTGCATGACAATTGATACAGTGTTTTTCCGCCGCCTTTTTTTTCATCGAGAAAAAACGGAGGTGGTCGTTGTCCCTTGGTAGATGGGAGGTTGTTTCCTCTGGTGCTGCAAACAGGATGATAAGGATGGCTGTGGCCACTAGGACAAACAGAATATTGAGGATGGTTGTTTTTTTCATCAGGCCATCTCCACCGAACTAAACGGGAGGAGTTTTGTGCGTAATAAAAAGCAGCTGAGTTCACAGAGAAGCCCAAGTCTCCGGGGGTGTTTTCTGGCGTAGAGTACCATCTTTTTATGAATGGCGTGTTTTTTGACAAGTCTGGAAAACTCCACGCTCTGCGATGCAGGATTAATAATTTTCCTGCCCACATATTCACCGGAGACAATGGCAGGAAAAATCCCTTCTCCGGTAAGCCCGGAGGCAAGCCCTGCTGCATCCCCTGCCAGAAAGATTTTTTGCTGGCGGTGAAATTCTGTCCCTCGATAATCAAAATTAATATTGCCCGCCTGGGCTTTTCCTGTCGTCAAATCAATCTGGTTTTTCTCTGCCCAGTCGGTTAGCGCTTTCTTTAATTGTAATGCGGAGCATATTTTGGCATCGGCATAGGCTCCTATTGAAGTTGTTTCTCTATGAGGGAATATCCAGGCATAGCCACTGCCAAAGCGGGCAGGATCAAGATGCCACTCCATTGCGTGATAAACCACAGGGAGCTGATAGTTGATGCCAATGCCCTGTTCGGTAAGCGGCAGGCCAAGGTAACGGCGCACCAGAGATGATGAACCGTCGGCACCAACAAGGTTTTTATATGTAATGTTTCTTGTTATTTCCGTTTGTTGTCCATTGTTTTGTTTAACAACAATTCCGGTTTCATTAATTTGCACAATCTGGCAGCTGGTGTGGAGCATTGCACCAGCCTTTCTTGCCTGTTTTGCCATTAACGCTCCGAGTTCATTTCGGGAAACGGTGGCGATGATCGGCATTTCTGCCTGGATAAAGGCTCTTTGTTTTGGCGTTACAATACGCTGGCAGGGAAAGCTGCGCTGTGAAATATCGCCAATTCTTTGCAGCAGGCCGTTCCAGGTGATTCCTCCAGCACACACTTTACTGCCAATGCTGTGTTTTCGTTCAAAAACGGCGACACTGAGCCCCTGTTCTGCGCAAACTTTAGCGCAGGCAAGCCCGGCAGGGCCAGCACCAACGATGATAACGTCGTAGTGAGATTTCATTGCTGCGCTCCGACAGTATCTCTGGGCAGAAAAATATGACGATAGTGTGGTGGGGCGGGCAGGTTATAGCTCTTTTTTTCGGATTGAAACTCTATCGCCGAAAGCCAAAGTTCAACGCTGCTGTTATAGGCAAGCCCTGTGATGGTGATATGTTCCGGTTGTATACATTGGTCCTTATCAATTTTTGTATTGGTTCTGTCATAGATGATGGTTGCCAGCTCTTCACCGCTGCGGTCGACAATAATTCGCTGCAGCAAGACCTGAAGGTCTGGTTCAATAAGTAAATGCTCATACTCCCCTTTAAGAACGCTGGTTTTTACTGTAAACCAGATGCCACGATTATCCTTGTCATGGCGAATATCAACGATCTTTTCCTTGCTGAAACGGTTACGGGCCAACAGCCATTCTCCCCAGTTGTTTTGCGTCAGAAAGAGGGGAAGCTGATGCTTGAGTATAAGCGATTGCAGTTCTCCTGAATGGTAAAGGCGCTCGGCGGTATTAATGGTCTGGTATTGTTTACGATTTCCTGCCACAGCCCAGAAAATCTGCCCCAGAGGATTGGTAACAACAAATTTATAGTTGTCTGGCAGGGAGAATTGCAGAAAACCGTTTATCGACCGTTTGGTAAGAGGAGAGGTATAGGTGATCGCAAGATCGGTGATCATGGTGGCAGGGCAGGCATTGTCCCGCCTGGTCATTTGGGTAAAATCGCTGATAAACCTGTGTTGCTGATCGGTGGCAAGCGGTTCTCCCCACTGTTTTCCGGTGCTGCTGCAACCAGCAAGAAACAGGAGCCAGCAGAGAAGATGCAGGACGTACAGGGAAAGCACTAAAATTTTCATCAATTCTGCTCTCTTTTTTTGTCGTTTTGTTGCAATAGTGGCCTGATATGTCGCTGAATTTCCTGTTCAACTGTTTCCATTGAGCCGCTACAGTCAATTCTTTTCAGCCACGGGAACTCCAGGGCGGTAAAGATGGCATCTGTCTTTTCCAGAAAGGCACGTTGTTCAAAATCATTGGGTTTTTCCTTGCGCCCTCTAGTAATCCGTTCAATACAGATGGCAACCGGGGCGGTGAGCAGCAGCGCAATGTCGGGCTCTGGGGCAAAATTGTTTCTGGCCAGCAGCTCTTCTATTGTAAAATGGCCGGTTGCTCCCTGATAGGCGATGGTTGAAAGAAAATAGCGGTCACATAAAACGGTTGTCCCTTTTTTCAGGGCAGGCAGTATTATCTGTTGCAGATGGTCTTTGCGGTCATCAAGAAAAAGTTGCAGTTCCTCGTCCTTGCTGATTTCTTTCCTGTTATAGAAAAGGCTGCGCAGCCTTTTGCCAAAGGGGCCATCACTGGGTTCCCTGGTCGTAAGGACATCATGCCCCGAAGTCTTGAGAAAAGATGCAAGCCGGGTGATCTGGCTGGTTTTTCCGGTGCCATCAATTCCTTCAAAAACAATAAACAGGCCTTGCCGTTCTGTGTTATGTTGAACAGTGGGATATGTTATTGCTGTTGAGTTTGTCATAGTCAATTATATACTTGAAAAAGAGTTGTTTTACAAAGGAAAAGCCTTCCCTACAGGCAGGAATCAAAGGCTTCTGTGATATGTTCAATCAACGGCTTTTTTGCGGTAATGGTGATGGCGATAATATCAAATCGTATATCCTGATCTGCTGCCGGATGTTGTTGTAGATAACAGAGAGCAGTGCGGCAGATCTGCCGTTGCTTGCGAAAGTCGACAGCCTCAAGAGGGGAGCCGTAACTATGGTTGCGCCTGGTTTTTACCTCCACAAAAACGAGATAGTCCTTATCCTTGGCAATAATATCCACTTCTCCGGCAGCGCAGCGAAAATTTCGCTGGATAATGGAATAGCCTTTTTGCTTGAGAAAATCAGCGGCAAGCTGTTCTCCTGCCTGACCAAGTTTTTTGCGATCATCAGACATACTCTTTTACCCCTCTGAAACTGCGGCGGTGTTCTTTGCATATACCGTATGTTGCAATGGCCTTGCGGTGAGCTTTGGTGGGATAGCCTTTATTCTGGCAGAAGTCATAGTGGGGGTAGCGCAGGTGCAATGTATCCATTATCGCATCCCGTGTTACCTTGGCAACAATACTGGCGGCAGCGATAGAGGCACTTTTATCTTCTCCCTTGGTTAATGCTAGTTGTGGTAATTCCAGAGAAGTCTCGAATTTTCCGTCAACAAGAAGAAAATCGGGAAAGTGGGCAAGATTTATGACTGCCCGTTTCATTGCCAGAAGAGAGGCTTGCAGGATGTTTAGCTGGTCAATCTCGATAGCACTGCATATTCCGGTGCCAATATCGGCACCAATCTCCTGTAGTCGGTTATAGAGAACAAGTCGTTTTTTATGCGATAATTTTTTGGAATCAAGAAAGCAATCAGGCTGGCAGTCAGCAGGGAGGATAACAGCAGCAGCAACCACCGGCCCGGCAAGAGGACCTCTGCCTGCTTCATCCGTTCCGGCAACAAAACATTTGCCCAGAGAGCAGAGCTGTTTTTCCAGGGCAAAATTATCTCCGGCAACAGCAGAGAGATGAGCGAAGGGCAGAAAATCTGTCATTCGGCAAGCAAAAAAGGAAAGGAGAATAAAGGAGAGATGTTCGTCAGTAACATCTCTCCTTCATCAATCCAGAAGAATTTCGAAAAGGAAATACTCTTTTCGAAAAAATTATCGGGGCAGACCCCGCTCGCGGATACGAGCAGCCTTTCCAGTACGATTGCGCAGATAGTACAGGCGGGAACGGCGCACACGGCCACGAGTTACCAGCTCCACTTTTTCGATGCGAGGATTATGATAGGCAAAAGTCTTTTCTACTCCTACGCCATGAGAAATCTTACGTACAGTATAGCTGGCGTCCATTGTGCCACGCTTACGCTTGATAACCACACCCTGAAAAATCTGTACGCGCTCCTTATTTCCCTCAAAAATCCGAATATGAACCTTTACGTTATCGCCAGGACGGAAATCAGGCAGGTCGTCACGCATCTGTTCCTTGTTGATTCTTTCAATTATTGTACTCATAATTCTTGCTTTGGTTAAGTTCGTTTGGGGAATATCTCTCCCTGTTTTCAAGATCCCAGCAGCCTGTCAATAATAATTGCTGCCGCAGATCTCACCGAAAGATGATTATAGCTGGTGCCGCCAAGTATCGGTGGCAGGCTGTAATCTGACTCTTGCATAATTTCCGGCGCAAGACCGTGTGCCGTGCCAAAAAGCAGCAAAACCGGCTCATTTTTGCCCAGCTTCTCCCGCAGTGCGGAAAAACCAATTGTCTTTCCCTGGCTGGCTGCACTGGTTGCAATAATCAGTGGTTTTTGCCCCAGTTCCGCAGTAAGAGACTCTACAACACCTTCAACGCTCCATTCCAGACGCACCCGCTCCAGGGCGCTTTTTCTGGCGGGATTATAACGAGCGCCATGCCCTTTCAGCCAGTGATCAAGTAATTCCGCGACCAGTGTATGCTGGTCTTTATAGGGACTGACAATAAAATACCTTGCAACGCCATAGGTTCTGCCAGCCCTGGCAATATCGTGGATGTCAAGATTGGTTACTGCAGAACCAATGACTTCCCTGTTTTTATTGATAACCGGGTGGTGGACAAGAGCAAGATAGAGTGTTGTCGTCTCATCTATCATTTTTTTGCTCCGCTACCATCAGGTTATGCTTTTTCAACAACTTCTCTTCCGCTGGTGTAAATTCTACCGAATCCAGCAAGTCCGGCCTTTTTTGCATCGTATTACGAACCGATTGTAACAGGCGGTACTCAGCAATCTCTCTATGGTTACCGCTTAACAATTCGGCAGGGACTTCCTCGCCGCAAAAACTTTGTGGCCGTGTATATTGCGGATGTTTCAACAGCCCCCTGCTGAAAGTATCCTTCTCCGACGAATCGGCACACCCTAAAACACCTGGCAGCAGACGGGTAACTGAATCAATAATCACCAGCGCCGCCAGCTCTCCACCAGTGAGGATAAAATCACCTATGGAGATTTCTTCATCAACAAAACCTTTTATAAAACGCTCGTCAACACCTTCATATCTGCCGCAGACAAGAATAAGGTGTTCTTCCTTGCCAGCAAATCGCTCTGCTGTTTGCTGGTTATACTGCGACCCCTGCGGACTGAGCAGTATAACCCTTGATCTCGTTGTGTGGCAGCTTTTCACTGCTCTGGCGAGGGGTTCAGGTTTCATCACCATACCTTCGCCGCCGCCAAAGGGACGATCATCAGTTGTTTGGTGTCTGTCCCTGGCAAAATCCCTGATATTGACGGGATTGACCTCAATCTGCTGCCGCTGCCGAGCCCGCCGGATAATTCCTTCTTCCAGAGGTGATTCCAGCAGATGCGGAAAAATCGTCAGAATATCAAATATCATCGTTGACCGCTGGCGGACAATTTATCTCAAGCAGTCCCGGAGGCAGAGCAACAATCAACGTCTCCTTGCTGTCATCTACCAGCGTCTCTCTGGTAACGGGAATAAGTATCTCTTCTTCTGTCTCCTGTCGCAACACAAGAACATCCTGAGCGCCGTTACTGAAAATTGTTTCAACCAATCCCAGTTGCCGGCCATCATCTGTGACAACTGGCCTGCCTATATAATTACACCAGTAAAACTGGTCGTCTCCCGGTTCGGGCAGTGCCTTCTTGTCAATCAGAATCACAGCACCAATCAGGGTATCAAGTTGGCTGCGGCTGGAGATCCCGGCAAAACCAATAATCGCCTTTTTTCCCTGCAATCGACAGGAAGAAAGGGTGAGAGGAACAGAAACCCGCCCATCCGCAGCCAAAAGGGTAAACTCCCTGTAACACCGCATGTTTCCCGGCTGCCCTGAAAAAGAGTGGATAACCATTTCGCCAGCAGTTCCATGGGGCCTGATTATTCGTCCAATAGCAATCTTGCCTTGTGGAATCGCTGCGGTAAATGGTTCCAGAGTCCTACTCCTTTATCTCCAGGCGGGAAATTTTCCCCTCTTTTGCTGTTGCTGCTGCAAGTAAATGACGCATGGCACGAACCGTTCGGCCTTGCTTGCCAATTACCTTGCCCAAATCCTCGGCAGCAACCACCAGCTCAAGCAATATTCTGTCTTCTTCCTCAGTCTGCGTTACAAGAACATCCTGTGGCGAGTCAACCAGAGATTTTGCTATACTGGTAATAAGTTTTTCCATTACTGCGCCTGAGGCTTAACCTTTTTCAGTAAACTCTTTACTGTTGTAGTGGGAAGGGCACCCTTGCCCAGCCAGTCGTTGAGTTTCTCATTATTAATGTCGATTCGTGCAGGCTCCTGCAACGGATCATAGGTTCCGACAACATCAAGAAATTTCCCGTCACGGCTGCTTTCGCTGTCCGCAACGATTATCCGGTAAAAAGGTTGTTTTTTACGACCAAGCCGAGTGAGACGAATTCGTACTGCCATTTTCGCTTTTCCTTCTTTTGTGTTGAGTGCAGAATATGTTTTCTACATGTATAAATGTTCTCGTAACCCTCTATATTCTTGCATAAGAGGAGCGGAGAGCCTATCTTCTTTTCATTCCCTTGGGCATCTTTCTTCGTTTTACTCCGGTGAATGCCCCTGGTTTGCCACGGAATTTTTTCATCATCTTCAGCATTTCCGAATAACTCTTCAGAACCCGGTTTACCTCACTTACCTGGGTACCGGAACCGGCAGCAATACGCTTTCTGCGGCTGGCATTGATGATGGTATGATTATTCCGTTCCTTTTTTGTCATGGAACGGATTATTGCCTCTGTTTTATGCAGCTCCTTTTCATCGGGTTTGGGAACATCCTTAAGCTGTTTGAGCTTGCCCATACCCGGCACCATATCAAGAATCTGCTCCAGAGACCCCATTTTCTTGATCTGCTGGATTTGATCAAGAAAATCTTCAAGAGTAAACTGATTCTTGCGCAGTTTTTTGGCAAGACGGTCAGCCTCTTTTTTATCAACAACGGCCTCAGCCTTTTCAATAAGACTGAGGATATCTCCCATGCCCAGTATCCGGGAAGCCACCCTGTCTGGATGGAAGATTTCAATGTCATCCAGCCCCTCGCCAAGACCAATAAACTTGATTGGCTTGCCGGTAACACTCTTGATGGAAAGAGCAGCACCACCTCTGGCATCACCCTCCATCTTGGTAAGAACAACACCTGATATTTCCAGATCGTTGTTGAATTTTTCGGCGACAGTAACCGCATCCTGGCCGGTCATGGAGTCGGCGACAAACAACACTTCAGACAGTGGGATTGCAGCCTGAATTTCCTTGAGTTCGCACATCAGCTCTTCATCGACATGCAGTCTTCCTGCAGTGTCGATAATAAGCGTGTCATACTGCCTGTTTTCTGCTTCAGCAACGGCCTGCTGGCATATTGCCACCGGTTTCATGCTGCTGGTAGATGCAAAAACAGGGACATCCAGCCGTTCACCAAGTACTTGCAACTGCTCTATAGCTGCGGGACGATAGATATCCGCTGGAACAAGAAAAGGTTTTCTCCCCTGTTTCTTTAGCAGTTTTGCCAGCTTTCCGGTAGTGGTTGTTTTTCCAGACCCCTGTAAACCAGCCATCATGATGATTACTGGCTGGCGGCCATCCAGTGCAATTGGGGTATTTACTTCGCCAAGTAGCTGAACCAGCTCATCATGAACTATTTTTATGACTTGCTGCCCGGGTGATAACGATTTATGTACCGCTTCTCCCCTGGCTTTCTCAGTAACAGTAGCAACAAACTCTTTGGCAACAGAAAAATTGACATCAGCTTCCAGCAGGGCAGAACGCACTTCGCGCATTGCCTCTGCCATGTTCTCTTCTGTCAGCTTGCTATGCCCTCTGAGCTTTTTAAAGGCACCTTCGAGCCTGTCTGATAAACTTTCAAACATATATATGAAATTACTATAAAAATACCAGTCTGGAAATTATGAAAAAAGGATGCGTTTTTACTTGGCATCCTTCCTCTCCGATCATAAAAATTCAAAAGGAAAGAAAACTACTTGATTTTTAAAAAAATGTCAAGAACGGATAAAAGGCGTAATGTTTTTTCCTGCGATAATAAAATGGCCGCTTCCCTTTATGGGAAGCAGCCTGTAAAAAACAAGTACTGGTGGGCGAGGCGGGACTTGAACCCGCACGGCGACAAGCGCCACGAGATTTTAAGTCTCGGATGTCTACCAGTTCCATCACTCGCCCCTGGTCATGAACAGAAACCTGTCTCCTGAGGATATAAGGTATTCCTCGAATTCCTGCAAGTGCAATATGAGCGGCACTATAATGCAATCATTACAAAAGGTCAAACATTGCATCAATAGCAAGAAGTAAAATATTTTTCTATCTGGTGGTTGTTGAGTGTAGTGAAATGCAATACAATTGCAACGCAAAAACAAAACCTCTTGTAACTTGTTAAAATTACAAGAGGTTTTAATATATGGCGGAGAGGGAGAGATTCGAACTCTCGGTACTTGCGTACACACGCGTTCCAGGCGTGCACCTTAAGCCACTCGGTCACCTCTCCGCA
>PDWI01003231.1_pt1 | contig 23188 bp, 21 predicted proteins | sample 1430891 | NCBI WGS metagenome assembly PDWI01 (sample SAMN01162508, study PRJNA174530) | Oral metagenome, whole genome shotgun sequencing project. | biome: Marine environment; feature: Marine mammal; material: Swab sample of the gingival sulcus; isolation source: swab sample of gingival sulcus... | reverse complement strand
GGCAGGAGATGCTAAATATGTTAACCAAATTGAAGATAAGCGAATCTCATCTGATGAAATTGTAAAAATATTAAACGAACAATATCCGGGGTATATCATTGCAGAATATGTTTTTTTTAAAAATCCCAAAAGGAGTATTCGGTTGCGAGTTTATAATCCTAAAGAAAAAATGCTGTCTTTGGTTTATATGAATCCGTATAACGGAAAAATATTAAAAAAAGACAATACTATTTTCTTTTTCTATATCACAGCACATTTACATGCTACTTTATTGACAGGTGCCATAGGAAACTGGATTGTTTTTATAACCACGGTTATTTTTATAATCGGTTCTATTACCGGTTTAATTTTGTGGTGGCCCAAACGCTGGAACAAAGCTTCAAAAAAAGCAAGTTTTACTATAAAATGGAAGGCAGGATTTAAGAGATTAAATTACGATTTACACAATGTTTTGGGGTTTTACAGTTTAATTCCTGCTTTGGTTTTAGCTATAACAGGAGTGCTTATTTTTTCACCTGTTCTAATGGATAAAACCATACAATCCATGGTTCCAAACGGAAAACCTTTACAATCCGTTCTGCCAAAAATGGATACTACAAAAGTTTCAAAAAATATAGTTCCTATTGCTTATAGAATTCTGGATAACGAAAAAGATAAACAGGAAATCGGTATTTGGAATTCAGACTTTCAAAATATAGGAAGTTATATTTTCACAACAGGAAAAATTGGTTTAAAAAGTGTTGAAAATGCTGAAATTACAATTTACGACAGATATACGGGCGAAAAAGCAAAAAACCTAAAACCATATACGCAATTTGAAAAGGCAAAAAACATTATTTGGCAATTACATCTTGGCCAGTGGTTTGGGCAATTTGGAAAATTCATTACTTTTTTGGCGGGAATTATAACAACTTCCCTTTCCGTAACCGGTTTTTTGGTTTGGTGGGGCAAACGAAAGAAGAAAATACCGCGGAAACGGGAAAAACCAAAAAAAATATAGGTTTAGCCTTCCCTTTATTTGTCCGGTCCCCCCAAAAAACCATTATTCATCTATAAGATCGGTTTTCTTGAATTCAATACTTTTTGCCTTTAGATATTCCCAAACCTCTGCCGTATTCCACGTACTGGATAATTCCGTAAAATCTTTTTGGGACAGGCAAAACGTAAGAAACCCATCGATGTTTGTTTCGGGAATATTGAAATGTCCAGATATTGTTCTCTTTGGGAACTTAGCAATAATCTGTTTTTCCATTGCCATGTTCTTATCCCGGGTGACCATGTCCTCGAATGATTTGGTTCTCCCAGAAATCCTGTTCATTATCTTATGTGTGTTTATTGCTATCCCTAAACCACCAAAGTAAAAATATTTCCCTCTATCTGCCTCTATGAGGAGTCGTTCACTTTGGGACATCTTTTCAACATCCGCATTAGGCAGGCCCAATGCTGATGAAGTGATTTCAGGTGCAACATCCAACTTCTTTAGGTCTAGTTCCATTTTACCTGTCAGATTATAGGGGCCAACAATAACCTCATCCAGATTTATAACATCTTCCGTAAGATCCACGTTAAGTAAATTCCCCATAAGTATGGCATCTGTGACGACAATCTCTCTTGTAAGATATTGAACGGCGGTAAACCTAATGGAGTCCGACAACTTGGCTTTAATGGAGAACATGCCTAATGAATCGGTAATTGTTGATTTGTTGGAGTTTAGGTTCACCACCAGAACATTCGCAACGTCATTATCAAGGTTTTTGACTTGCCCTATTATTATCTTTTCCTGGGCTAAATTGAGATCCGGAAACAAGAAAACATACAAAAGGCAACAAATCCCCAAAAAAGTGTTTGCCTTAGGCATACTTCATTTTAAATCCGAAAATATAAAACGTTTTGAATCCGAACATAATATTGGTTGGTAAAGTGTTGTTAAATAAGGGGATAACAACAGGGGTCGACCATGGATTGGATGGGTCATTGCCTTCGAATTCAACACCAGACCCAAGCTCTTCATCCGTTATCCTCAGTTGTTCAAGGCTTCTCCTCTTTCCTGGGACCCTATCGCCATTTACGAATTGTTTGGCATGGAAATCCGTTACAAGTGCATTCCTTTTTAATGTTTGGCAATGCTTATATATGAAACGTAACCTGATCAGGAAATATAGGAAAGGACAGGTCATTAGATCTAACTTAGCCGATAAAATTACGCTGACCTTCCGTCCAACCAAGTATTCCGCCCGTATGGATGTACAAGATCCTCCCACTGGGAATATTGCCCCTTTCGATTTCCGAAACCAGGCCATAAAAGGCTTTTCCCGTGTAGCAGGGATCCAAGACCAGGCCTTCCTGTCCTGCTATCTTCCGATAGAACAATAGTTCATTCCCTTGTGCCTGTGCATAACCAAGTCCAACGTACGAATCGTTGATCTTGATTTTTTTTGCGTCAAAGACCCCCAACCCCATATCCTTTAGAATCCCACTGATCTTGTCCACAAATTCGTGACTGGGTTTATCAACGGAAAAGCCCAATATGGTCTTGTCATTGTCCGTGTCGGCATTCCCTTTGAAAAGTCCGGCATAGCTTCCGCCCGAACCCACCGCTATGGAGATGGTATCAAAACAGATACCCATATCCTTTTCCTGTGCCAGTATTTCACTGTATGCCTCTACATAACCTAGGGAACCGATCGGGTCAGAAGCCCCGATCGGTATCATATATGGTTTTTTCCCCTCCGAGATAAGTTTTTTTTCGATGTCGGAGAATGCTTGCTCCCGCTCTTCGTCCGGGACTATTATGACTTCGGCACCGAACATATAATCCAAAAACAAATTGCCTTCGAGCGTTTTGTCTTTCGCATCCCCTCCGAGTATCAAATAGCATGGCAAGCCGACCCTTGCACAGAGGGCTGCGGTTGTCCTACAGTGATTGGACTGCAATGCACCGATAGTGACAATGGTGTCGAAATTATTGCGTTTCGCCTCAAAGAACCCGTACTCCAATTTCCTGACTTTGTTCCCTGAAACCTCTACGCCGGTATAATCATCACGTTTCACATAAATTTCCTTTCCCAGTTCGGCACTCAATCGTTCCAGTTTTTGGATCGGTGTGGGTAAATTCGCAAAATTATACTTGTTCATTTTCCTCCATATTTGTTACTGCCATACCTCATCTTGTATTTTTGTCTTTAACCGAAAATGGGATAAAATCCGTTCAGACGGGTTCACTGTGTTAGTGGCAAGCCTTTTTGTTCCTTTTTCGAAATAAATTCCCAATTCTTCTAAAAATATGCTGTTTTTTTATAATGGCCACTTCCCCCATTAAAACTTCATCTTCTATCATTTCCACTTTTATGAATTCCGTTTTTTCATTTATTTTAATTTCCTGTGTTTCAAATCCAAGATATGAAATCAGGAGGGTCAAGTCCTGTTTTACTTCTTTTCCGCCAATACCGATTGAAAAATTTCCGTCAAAATCAGTCCGCACACTATAAGAATGATTCTTCAACATGATATTTGCGCCTGGCAAACCACCATTTCCATCAGACACATTACCCCTGATCTGTATGGAATCCGTTGGTTTTTCGCTTATATCATGTGTATTCCTGGCCAGTTCGGACTGTTCGGTTTTTAAAGTTCCAGACGGTTCATCTTGGCCAAATACTGGTGTAGATAATGATATTAATGTCGATACCCCTATAAGAAGTCCTGCTTTTGTATATTTTTTATTCCCTGAAGACGGAATATTTTTGTTCAATTGTCCAGGTCTGAATTTTCCACACATCTTTTTTTCACTATCCAGGGACTTGGCCAAGTTATAATTGGATGTATTAGTGAAATCAAAAACTTCTTTTTTGCAATTTGGACAGAATGCACCTTTTTCAGTTGGTGTCATTTGACTCCATCTCTCATTACAGGGTTTGGGTATTCTTATTTCGTATCCCATTTTCAATCGACATTACCGGGTTCGCACATGGTTGGCTGTGTGGTCAAGCAACTAAATTAGTGAAAAAGGGACGAACCAGAGGGAATTCCAAAAGGATTTGCCAAGTGGGCAAAAACCAGCCATTAATCATACAAGCTGTTGCCATAGCTGTTTTTTATCGAAATCCGAACATTGGGGAACTTAGATGGACAACTAGTCCCCCATCGGCACTCCCCCAATGGGATGTTCTTCCGTCTCCTCCAAATTTGACAAAGACCGTACCCTGTTCCACAATCCGATTGGATCTTGTTTTCCTGTCCCTAATCCTCAAAGTGTTCAAAAGCGTCGATAATGTCAAGATAAACACCATTGAAACCTGCATCCAATATCTTTTTTAGATATGAATTCCCGTTACCAATGATTATCGACTGCCATTCAGGTTCCCAATACCTGACAATATAGTTGCCTTCCCAATTGGGGTTTTCCTTTTCGATAAATGATGGATTCCCGATTGCCCAGTCATCTTGCCAATAATATCTGTAATTCTCTGCCTCACCAATGCTCATATAGCAGATCAACATTCGTTTTCCTCCATTTGCCTTTTGTTTTAGCCCTTCGATCTGTGCCGGGGTAAACGCTTCCCCCCCATAATAAAAGTCCATAATAATGTAATCGTAATTGGTGTTCCTTACGGCATCGACAAACGCTTGTTTGCTTGGGAACAGATTATCAGGGTTTATCAAGTACAAAAAATTCCTTGCCTGTTGTAGATTGGTGATCACATCTGGATTTTCCCCGTAAATCGGGGTTGGGTAATTTGGGATATTATCCAATTCCCTATGGTCGGCCGCAAAAGAAATATAGCCGTTAGCATTGTTCACGGTATAAGAGTCCTCCATTTTTGATTGTGTGGAACAATAGTCCGTGACCATGATCTTTACAGTCCCGTTACCCTTTGCCATATCCAGGAATGTCCGTGTCCACTGATTTTCACCACTTGGGGTTTTTTGGTCATCGGCATCGAATCCATAATTCAAGCTTTCCTGTCCAATACCGTCTATTGCGTTTATGTAATCTATCTGTGCAGTGCCCGCACCATCACCAGTTGTACCCACAAGTTCTGCCCCATTTTGGGGGATGACCACAAAGTTTGGATCTATATTTTTAGCATAAGTACTGATCTCTTGTACGAAATCCCTCATTTCTTGTCTATAGTCCATTCCAGATGGAAAAGGATTTTCATCCTCTTTTCCGCAAGCGGATAAAACAACAATCAATAATATGCATAATGTCCCCACAACTATATTCTTCATTTTGGTTTTGTTTAAATTACCCAACTGTCCCCTTTGTCCATATAGCATTTATCCGATCCCCCTATTCGATTGAGGAATATCCCACTTCCCCCCTTTGTATCGAATTTGGTTCTTTATACGTACAGGCAAAGGCTCCGATCATGGAGGATAACGGTTAATCATAGCCATTGTTGTAGGTGGCCATTTCTTTTTCGAATGTATCAAACCTGCTTTTTAACTCCCTCAATACTTTCGACTTCTCCCTATCATTTAAAAATGAATATTCAATGGAGTTGAAAACGATATCCTTGATTTCAGCATATTCCATGTCAGGTACATATGCTGTCAATAACAGATATTGATTTGTCAAGTTGGTCCTTAAGACCCCTTCATCATCCGTTGATATACAAATAGGTACGTTACCCTTCAGATACTCTCCAATAGGATGGTTCGTTGTATTGGTTCCCAGGATCACCTCATTACTTTCAAGATTGATTTCAATGGCACAATTGTTTTTTTCCATAAAATCCAATATCCCTGGATAATCGTCTTCCTTGATAAGATCTATACCATGCCCGATCCTTGTTGCATTAGCGGTTCTCAACGCATCATTTATGTGAAACCTTAAATCGGCCCCCTTAACATCTCCCTTGCCCCGTACCAACTCCCCGGAGTGTAGTGAAATATTTGTTTTCGGGTACCTGTTACCCAGAAACCTGAACATCTCCATATGCTCCTTATAGTTTTTCAGGGCATTAAGGTCATCCTCAGGTGCAAGGAAATTGACACCTACCAGATTATCGGTCAGGGATGCTGTCTCAAATGCCAAAAGTAGATGTGCGAATATTTCCGGCTGATTGGGACAGACCCTAATCCCATACGTCTGGAATTTCAGGTTAACCCCGTGCCTATTGGTCCTTGCATGGTAATTGTCCAATGAATCCGCATTGACCTTTGCCCATTTGGAAATATCCCTTTCCTTTAGATAACCATATAGTTCATTGATCTTTACCCCAATGGCCCTATCGTCCGAGTCCCATTCCCCATTTTTCACAAGGGTCAATTTACTGATGCTGTCCTGTACGTTGGGCACCCTGATCATCGTTTCAATATATGAGATGTTGTCTTGTGAGGCCCTCTTGCAGATTGCGGACAATAATTCGGATTCGTGTCCGACAAATGCTGGTTGGAATTTCGTGAATGTGCTGAAAAATTGGTCATGGCCATCCTTATTGCGCTTTTTATAGTTCCTCACGGACCAGTTGTCTATAATCGAATCTTTTTCGGCCGGGTTGTTTATGAGTAAGGAGTTTATCAATACCGCAGCGCTATCCTTTTCTTGCAAGGCTTGATTCCTATCATCGTAGAGTTGGTACGTTACCGGGTTTATATAACAGCTGTCCTTGATCGCATTCCCAATATATTCCTCAGCATATGGCGCCCCACTGGCATGATGGTGTATATCGCCACCTTTGGGCATTTTTTGAAAGAACACCTCCAGTTTTTTCCTATCCTTTTTGATCGTCCTAAAATAACCGTCAATATTGGCACTGCTTTCCAGGTTCTTTGTTGTTGAACAAGATAGGATCACTGCCCCTAGGATGATAATACTTGATATCTTTTTCATTATGGATGTTCTAATGGCCCATAACGGTGTTATCCGCTATGTATTCAGGCATCAAAATTAGCAAATAAAAGCCGTTTGGTTTCCTGATTGTCAAGTAAGTATTCCATTAGCCCCCGACTTGTACTATTCAACCCTATTGTATTCCTTTAAGATCCCTATGGTTTTTTCTATGGGTATGGACTCGATTTTCAATCCATTTCTTCCAATCATGGTTTCCGCGGTAAAAAGGGAATTGACCAGTGCCTCCTCGGTCGCTTCACCCACAGCTTCGAAAAGTGGTGTCATCCTATCGTTCCTTAATTCCTTACTGTCCAAGAAAGTATTGCCCGGTGAACGGTAAGGTATTCTTGATTCCTCTGCCGTAGAAAAGGCAATCACATACTCACCACTTCCATTTGAGCAATTCCCACCGGTTTTTGCGATACCGAAAGTCGCCCTCTTTGCCAAACGTTTTAAATTCCTTGCTGTCAATGGGGCATCAGTGGCGACAATTACCATACAGGAGCCATCACCTGTATTCCATTCTTTTTGGTTTTCCAACTCCTTACCCACAGGTATACCTGCAATGGCCAGATTGCCACCATAATTTGTCTGGACCAGTATGCCTATCGTATAGCCCCCCTTTTCTTTTGGCAAAACGCGTGAGGATGTTCCTATTCCGCCTTTATAACCAAAACATATGGTACCGGTACCGGCACCGACAGCACCTTGTTCCACCTCACCGGAAGTCGCGTTGTTTATTGCCTCGATCACATCCTCTTTAGTTACGTGCCGTCCTTGGATGTCATTCAAGGACCCATCATTTGTCTCACCAACGATAGGGTTTATGGACCGTACATGTTTTTTGTTGTCGTCGATTGAAAGTACATGGTCGATCAAGGCATCTGCGGCCGTCGGTACGGAAAGGGTGTTTGTCAGGACAATCGGTGTCTCGATCTCCCCAAGTTCCTCAACTTGTGAATAACCTGTAAGTTTACCAAAGCCATTGGCTATATAAATAGCGGCAGGAACCTTTTGCATGAATATGTTCCCATCATATGGTAGGATCGCGGTTACCCCGGTCCTGATATCCCCACCCTCGACCAAGGTCTTATGGCCTACCTTGACCCCGGGGACATCCGTAATGGCATTGTACTTCCCTGTTCCATAAATTCCGATTTCAATACCATGGTCCCTTGCTGTCTTCTTTTGACCAAAACAGACCGTGGTTAGAAAAAATAATATGATCATTGATCGTTTCATCCTATATGGGTTCTATTAGTGTTAGGTCTTGGTCCGCCTGTGCCCAACGGCCTGTAATAGGATTGGTCGTATGGTCGGACCACCTAAGTTAGGAAAAAAAACAGAATAGGGAATCCGATGGTATTTCAGTTTAATGGAATATCCTTATAATAGTAAATCCAAGGTTCCTTTTTACACTGTCCTATTTGGGGGCATACATACAGGTCAATTTATTCTTTCCAAAACATTCCCATCTTTACGAACAAGCTTGATCAGCCCCTTTTTTCCCGAAATGTATGTCTTAACAGGGGTACTTTCATCAATTTTATCGATCTTATCCGTATAGTCCACTTCAATAATATCAAAATATTCGATGTCCCTGACCTGTATTGAATCATAGAACTTTAGGACAGGGGCCGTAGACCCCCCAGATGTTTCCTTATATCTAAAGTCATAATACAAATAGTCATTATAATTCCAGCTTACATATAAAGTAGAGGAGATATCATCAGCCCTTAGATCTATATCCAAGTAGTAATTGTTGAGGGTGGAATTATAGTTGACGCCATAGAATTCAAAGAAACCATTATCCCAAGGTTCTTGATAATAAGAGTTGTGGCCATAAAGATAAAATTGTTCTGTTATACCGTTATTATCGACCATTTTAAAGGAAGTGATAGTTGTATCTATTTTATACTTTTGTGCTGCCTTGGATAAATCAAATACACCTTTAGGCTCATCCTTGGTACAACCGATAATCAAAGAAAAAACGAATAGACCCTTAATTATTGAGTGAATATGTTTCATTGTTTGACATTTTGACCTGAATTATTCCGAAATCAGTGTTGTAAAATATTTTTTGGGGATATAAATCAATAGAGCTATTGGTCCCATATACGTTTTCCAATGTTGATTCCATAACATTATGGTAAATAGTGTTATTTATGGATATTTCATCGTGACAGACCACATTCCCACAAATCAACTTGGAAGTATTGTCGTACTTTAAATAGGTGCTGTACCTGTTTATTCGGACATCAATACTTTTTTCTTCCGTATCTGTATATTGAAAACTATTTATTGATAATGAAATATTAAATCCAGGATATTCAGAATTCAATGAAACAGTCCTTCTTTGGTAAGATGTGTATTCCCCGCCACAACATTCATCACAGTAATTGTCCGGATTCCATTCGTATTCATCCTTCGTGACCAAAAAATCGAAGCCGAACCCATTTGAATGTTGAAAAGTTATAGTTTGGCCCAAGGAATAAGGGATTAATCCAATTTCACTTTCAGATAATGGAACCTTCCCGGTCTCAACAGGAATATCATTACAACAGGTAGGGAATGCTGAAAGAAGAACTAAGTAAGTGATCATATATTTCATATCGTATCTATACTTTGGGTAATTGATTTATGCAATAGCCTTTTCTGTTTTAAATCATTGTTGTCCGATAAAACCCAAAAATAGGATTTTTTAACCAACTCCCCCTTGTTTTACTGGGGCCTGGGCGAATCCCAAAGCAAGCCCCCCTTGACAGGGTCGGGGCCCATTTGTGTTCGTATGGCCGAATCCTGCGTATGGGAGGCTTCCAAACACTTTTTGGCAACTGTCGATATGATCGGGGAAATCGACAAACCTCACGTGCGGGAACAAGTGTTCCTGCATTACGCCTGTCAAGTCGGGAAATGCCCATTTTCTGGTCAATCCTTTCTTCATTAATGTAATCAGGGGCCAGGATGTTCGGTGTTCTCCTGCCTGTTTGTCCATTCCTTGTTCGTGCAGTAAATCCATTGGCCGACCAAAGATAGGCTGTCCGGGGAAAAACTTATTTTTGCCCATGGTTGTTTGTTTGGTGATGTATCAAGGATTCATACCGTTTTTTATTTGAGTTATAATGTGTATAGATCCCTGTTGTTTCAATACGTGCTGTTTTTAGATCTTAAATTCGGTTTGGCATAACAATTGGCTAAATTCACTTCAGATCTTTAGCTGTTCTGACCAATTCCTTAAACCCGGCCTTGAAGCCATGTTCATCATTTAGGTCCGTAGCGTCCAACCATTCCAAAATAGCATCGAAATCACTACTGCCTTTATATTCCGAATCGGAAAGTACCATGGAGAATGAAGCAACACTCGATGTGAATTTCATAAAGTCAGATGCTTGTTCAAATGTTTTTCCTTGGTCGAATATTTCCAATTCCAAAGGAATGCTATTGTCGGAATCTGGGTCTTTATATCTAAAGTCTATTGTAAAAGTCGGATTCGACCGATTGTTCGAACCGTTATTTGGAACAATTTCATAAAGTGCGGTAACATTCTGGTTTGAGCCGATTTCGCCAGCATCTTTCTTGTCATCTTCAAAATCGTCATCTTCCAAAACTCTGTTCTCATAACCGATCAAACGGTACGCTTTTACATTTTCAGGATTAAATTCAACTTGGATCTTAACATCTTTTGCAACGGTATAGAATTTATTATAATCGTAAATAAATACTTTTTTTAGCTGTTCTATAGTGTCAATATATTCGTAAGTGCCGTTTCCATTATTCGCAATTTGCTCTAAGGCAGCATCATTCAAATTGCCACGTCCAACACCTAAAACCGTAATATAGATACCTAGTTCCCTTTTTTCCTCGATTAATTTCACAAGTTCTTCTTGGCTGGATGGCCCAACATTAAAATCCCCATCCGTACCAATTACAATTCTATTGTTTCCGTTTGCTATAAATTGTTCTTGTGCGATTTCATACGCGGTTATGATACCTTCCGCACCTGCCGTGCTTCCTCCTGCACCTAATCTGTCAATTGCTTTTTTGATTTCCCGTTTTTCTTTTCCGGAAGTTGATTTTAAAACGACAGCCGCGGAACCTGCGTAGGTTACGATAGCGATTCTATCATTATCGGATAATCCATCAACAAAATATTTAAAGCCACTTTTTAGAAGGTCTAACTTGTCCTCACTTGCCATAGAGCCAGAAACATCAATTAAAAACACAAAGTTTGAAGCTGGTAAGCTGTTCTTTGCAATTGGTTTTCCTTTCAATCCGATTCTAACCAGTTTATTGCCAGTACTCCACGGACAATCACTGACTTCCCCGTTTAAAGAAATTGGACGGGAACGATTATCAAAAGGATAGTCTAACTGAAAATAATTGATTAATTCCTCGGTTCTAATAACTCCTTTTGGCGGAATCATTTTGTCTTGTTGCAAGAATCTACGAACATTTGCATAGGCAGCACCATCGGCATCTGTTGAAAATGTAGAAATCGGATTTTCGGAGGTGTTTATAAATGGATTTTCAACATATTCGTTGTATTGGTCTCCAGTAAGTTCACCAAGAGGGATATAATCAGTCGTGTAATTGAAATTTCCGTCAAGGGATTCGACTGACCGTTCGCAAGAAACGGATCCAAAACCTATTAAGAGTGTTGATAGAAGGAGTAGGTGAAATTTGGATATAAGTTTATTATGATTTCCCATAGTAATATATTTTTTCATTTGGACCATTTATTATCAGATGGGGTTTTGTCATATGGTTGCGTTGAATTACGCCCAATGGTATCAACTATGGGCAGCGTGGATTACCACTTGACACTGCAAGTAGGCGGCTATAGGGGCAAGCAATTAATTATACATGTCTTTGTCGGGCAAGGTAGTTTTTTATAGGTCACTCTATTACCTGCCCTTGTTCGATCAACATTTTTCCAATCGTACCGTATTCTATCTCTTGAACTGCCTTGCCTTCCTCAATTGCCAAACTGGCAATAACGGCCGAGCTTTGACCTAAGACCATAAACACAGGCTCCATACGGATCGACCCAAATGCGATATGTGTCGCACTCAGGCAAACGGGAACAAGCAAGTTGGAACATTCTTCTTTTTTGGGTACGATCGAGCGATAACTTATTGGGAAGGGGGCCTTGACATGAGCCTCCACATTTCCCTCATTGGACACGTATCCCATTGGATTTACGTAACGTTTAATATGGTGGGAATCCATACCGTACGCGGCCATTCCAATTGGGTCATTGACTATTTCAATGCCTTCGCAGTTTTTTTGGGTCATTACGTAACTACTGACCATACGCCGTGCTTCCCGTATATACAGTTGTTGCTGCCAGCCATCCTCACGTTCATATTCGTCTTTGCATGTTCCCCATTGGGACACCTTATCCCTTACCTTTTTCGGAATACGTGGGTGATAGCCCAGGGTCCACATCAACCCTTGCTGGTAACGACGGTGGTTTGCTACGATCTTTTCGCGTTCTTCATAGGAAGCCTCGGGATATTCCCAGTTTTGCCCGATAAAATCGGTTGAAAATCCTTTTTGGTTGTTGGTATCCGTTTTCCGGTTGGGCATTTTCGAATTGGTCCAGGGAACCAAAGGGTCGCCATAAGGATACATTTCCTCTATGGGGCCTTCGGCCGCTTCGTAATTCCGGAAAAGAAGTTCATACTCAAGTTCGTTATAGCCTTCCGGTTTTTTAAAAGGTATGCGGTTTTCCGGATGGTCTGTCAGGGTCATTCGAAAGCAATACGCTTGTATTCCCTTATCGGCCTGCCCGTCGATACCCGGCCCCCCTTCTGTGATAAAAGGCAGAAGCCCACTTGAAGGATCCCCTTTTGTGATATAGGGGTCGACACCATCGACAAAGTTATGGTGGACACCATTATGGGAAACGTTCCCCAACAATGTTCTACCAATGTCATTTGCCTGAACACCGTTTAAGGATTCCCCATATTGGGAATTGGATTCCCTGCCCACTCTATACGATACCCCAACAGCTGCCAGAAGATCACCCTCATAAGTCGCATCAATGAACATTTTACCATAGTAGGAATCCCCCGATTCCATCGAAATGGAATTAATGGCGTTAGCGGTTTTTGATATACCCGTTCCCCTGTTAAGTCTCTGGTTGTAGACTATTTCGATATCAAGATCTTTAAGCATTCCATGATACACTTTCAGTGCGGCCGATGGCTCGAATGTCCACATGGCATCCCCATCACTTTCTGGGCGTGTCTGTCCCCCATCCTTATATTCGGATCTAAGTTGCCAGACCCAATTCGTGGAATCCCTGTAATGGTTTTTTATGTTCCTATAAAACTCACCTGCAATCCCCCCGATAGCCTGTTTATTGCCAATATCAGTCTGACCAAGACCACCCGTTGTAAGGCCTCCCAACCGATTGCTTGGTTCTATCATGATTACGGACCTTCCAAGCCTTGCAGCTTGTATGGCAGCACTTATACCTGCGGAAGTGCCCCCATAAACAACAACATCCGCGGAATTTAGGTTTTCACTGCCCTTACAGCCTTGTAAGAGGGATATCATAATCACAAAAGGAATCACCGCTGTTAAAACTTGTCTTGTTTTCATTTGTATCACATATTATTTGCCACAACATGATCGCATTAAGGATCATTGTGGGTTTTCAACTAATCGCTTTTCAGGTTTATGCTGGCCTTGAAGTTATGGAATCCATTTCCGTTCAAGCACTTGGAGCGTTATTTTTTATACACCTTGCCGGCATACGTTTTATTTATGACCCCGATCTTTTTTGAATAGTACCGACTATGGAATTCGGTCAGGGATTTTTATATGCCCCGGAATATCAGAGGCGAGGTTCAGTTGGGAACAATTTGCGAGCGCTTTGATCGATGCCTATTTTATGATCGAAGAACAATCTGAATTGGTTTTCAATTATTTTCGTGCCCATAGTGTGTACTACTATTTCAGGAAATGGGAACGGGACGGCACGCTGGAAGAGGTGCACGATACCCTGGCATCCGATATCCGCAAGGCCAAGGGCAGAAAGATTACCCCCTCAGTGGGCATCATGGACAGCCAAAGCACCAAACGTTCCATCCTGGGACAGGAAAACCGTGGCCACGACCTTGCTTCCATACAATTGTCGATGGTCAGGGTGATGCTTGACAAATCCAAATGATAAATTCCAAAACAGCCTCTTAGTCTATCTACGAAAGTCCGGGAAAATTTTATATCCGTGATTTATTTGCTAAATTAGGGGTTTGATCACGAAACCGAACATATGTGGATACATACGTATGTCATAGAAAAACTAAATTCAATACCATGAGTAAATCCCTTTTCATCGGCCTTTGCCTGTCAATAACTGTTAGTATATGTTTTGGTCAAGAGACCATTCCCCTTTGGTCGGGAAAAATACCTGGCCATCAAGGAGGCGATGGAGTTGAGACCCGGGAGAACAAGGATATAGTATGGATCGAGAATGTACAGGAACCAACACTTGAGATTTATCTACCAACAAAGAAAAGTGCAACAGGAAAGGCGATCGTGATATGTCCAGGAGGCGGATATCAAGGTTTGGCCTATGATTGGGAAGGAACCGATATTGCAAAATACCTGAACTCCAAGGGGATTGCAGCGTTTGTTTTAAAATACAGGCTGCCCACGGATTCCATGGGCTTGGAACACAAAGTGCCGTTACAGGATGCCCAAAGGGCAATAAGGTTGGTTAGGCATAACTCCGGAAAATGGAATTTGTCCAAAAACCAAATAGGGGTCATGGGGTTCTCCGCTGGTGGCCACCTCGCCTCTACATTGGGTACCCATTACGATGATGGTGAAGGATCTTTGACAAGTGCTATTGACTCTTTGAGTGCACGACCTGATTTTATGGTCCTGATGTATCCGGTAATTACTATGAGGGATCCCTATACGCACAAAGGATCAAGGAATAACTTATTGGGCGGGAACCCCAAACAGGAATTAATAAATTCTTATTCGAATGAGTTGCATGTGGATAAAAACACTCCTGCGACTTTCATTGTCCATTCAACCGATGACAAGGTCGTATCTGTAATGAATAGCATTTTATTTTATCAAGCCTTGTTAAAGGAGGGGGTTTATTCGGAAATGCACATTTACCCAAGAGGGGGACATGGGTTTTCCCTGGCGATTGGACAAGGGCATTTACAGACATGGGTCGATTGCCTTTCCGAATGGATAGAAAGTTTGGAGTAGTACCATATATCCATGTTGTCCTTGGTGGCAAAACCAGTCGCATAAGAGCCGCTTATGTTCATTGGCACACATTTAACACAAAAACGTGTCATTATGAAGGAACTAAAAAATAAAATCATAATTGGTATCATCGCCCTGTTGACTATAGGCATTAACCTATGTAGTGCCCAGAATTATGGATTCAAGGAAAATTCCTTGAAAACCGGAATAGGATTTGGATTCAATGAAGGGGAAAGGGAAACAGGAATAGGCCTTGTTTATTCTATTGGGCTACAAAAGACCGTTGGCAGGAAACAAAGACTAAGGTTGAACCCAAATCTGATGATAGGTGGGTTTATTCCTTTTGGGATTACGGATACTCGAGACCAGTTTTATCGAATGACCACCCTAGGGTACAATCTTCATTATGATCTGGTCAAATACAAAGCAGTATCAATCGTAACTGCGATCGGACCTTTTGTATCTTATTCCAGGGGACTTTTGGGTACAGGGGGAGATGGATATGTGAGAAATAATAATTCCGAATTTTTCAATTCGTTTTATTTTGGGGGAAATTTCTCGATCGGACTCCGAATAGATTCACCAAAAAGAAAAATAGCCTATGAGATAAGACCAATAAGCGGTATGGTAGGGAATAACTTTTTTACACTAGGATATGTTATGTTTGGAATGGATTTTAAATTTAAAAAATAACGAAATACCAACAATGGTTATAAGTTATTGCTTCCCCCACGCCTACTTTTAAAAATCCACACAAATTTCACATTCAATCGGTATCCAGTAAATTCAGGTGCCGAAATACGCAACTTTCCATAGCCGAGACCGCTCTTTATGATTCAAGGCTTCGATACAAATGTGAAACTTGGAAAAACAATGAATATGCCATGCAAAAAGACGTGGTTTTATCAGAATAGTATCAATTCACAGAACAAGTGGTGGCAATATGCCTGAAGACTATGTATTGCCTGCCCGTAAGCCTATCCATAAAAGTCCCCAAGGACTTTATATCTGTGGTTTATTCATTAACTTTATTTCCCAAAACGCACAACCGGCCTTGATACGATTGGCTTAATGATAATTTGGGATTATGGGAAAAACAATAACCACAATTCTTAGTATCCTCATGTTATTGGGCTGCAAACCAATGGAAAAGGAAGAACGCCCCCCGAATATAATTTATTTTCTTGCCGATGATCTCGGTTATGGGGAGGTTGGCGTTTTTGGGCAGACAAAGATCAAGACCCCGAACATTGATGCGCTTGCCAAAAATGGCATGATGTTCACACAACATTATTCCGGGGCTCCAGTCTGTGCACCGGCCCGCTATGTTTTTCTGACCGGGAAACATACTGGACATGCTTTTATCAGGGGAAATGATGAATGGGGCGAGCGAGGGGATGTATGGGACTATGAAAAGGCATTTCACGACCCCAACCTTGAAGGGCAAAGACCTATTCCAAAAAGTACCGTAACGTTAGGGGATCAATTGAAAAAGGCTGGGTACAAGACAAGTATCCTAGGTAAATGGGGACTAGGGGCCCCTAAAACGGATGGGATCCCCAACCTTCAAGGTTTTGACTTCTTCTACGGTTATAATTGCCAACGTCAGGCCCATAACCTATACCCTTCCCATCTATGGGAAAACACAGAGAAAATATTGCTTGACAATGAGCTCGTAGCCCCTACCACTAAATTGGATTCCCTAGCTGACCCGGAAAACTACCAAAGCTATGCCAAGTTTAACCAAAAAGAATACGCTCCCGAAAAAATACAGGAGAAGGCCTTGTCCTTTATAGAGGAAAACAAAGACGATCCTTTCTTTATGTACTATGCATCACCTTTACCCCACTTGCCGTTACAAGCACCCAAGGAGTATGTGGATGAATATAGAAAGGTTTTTGGTGATGAAGAACCCTATCTAGGTAATCACGGTTATTTCCCCAACAGGTATCCTAGAGCTACCTATGCGGCAATGGTCAGTTACCTCGATGATCAATTAGGTGGGATTATCGCATTGCTCAAAGAAAAAGGAATCTATGAAAATACCATTATCATATTTTCGAGTGACAATGGGCCTACATATACCGGAGGGGTTGATTTTGGTTTTTTTGAAAGCTCCAAGCCTTTCTCCAACGGATATGGTAGAACAAAGGGGTTCGTATATGAAGGGGGAATCCGTGTTCCCTTAATAGCAAGTTGGCCAAACCACATTAAACCCGGTACAACAAACGATCATATTTCTGCTTTTTATGACCTTATGCCAACCATTTGCGATATTGCCGGTACAGCACCTCCCAAAAACATCGATGGTATTAGTTTCAAACCGGCTTTACTTGGCCAGGAACAAGAACAGCATGATTTTTTATATTGGGAGTTCCCAAGCTATAAGGGCCAACAGGCGGTAAGGATGGGAAAATGGAAGGGTGTTCGGAAAAATATCTTCGAGGGGAACCTGGAAATCGAATTATATGATCTTGGGACCGATTTGGAAGAACAATCGGACCTATCGGACGAACATCCCGAAATTGTGGAAAAAATCAAGGCCATTATGGAACAAGAGCACGAACCTGCCTCCAATGATAGATTCAAGTTTAAAGAGCTAGGTGATTTTCAGTAACCATCGTCAACAAGGTATCTGTAAAATAACGGCTGGGCCAAAGGACATGTAAATCAACAACCTCGACCCAAGGGGTACGGGGTATGCTCCCGAAAAAACTTTTATTGTTCAGAGGCAATGGAAGTACATGAAACCATTAACAACTTGACAGGGGAACAAAAGGTAGTCGCTGAATTTTGGAGTGATGACCCTGCCCCCCCACTACCCCTCCAGGACATTCTTATTCGATCATGATACAAATCTTTTTGGATGAAGGGGCCGATCTCGCACGAACATACGAGCTGTATGCCAAGTACCATTACAACCTAATAAGACCTATAGGTCTTATGAAGAAACGGCATCATACTTAAATGCCCTACACCCAAGGCTTGAAAATATCTTAATGCCACTCCCTGGACATATGACACATTGCTTAATGCAATTCTGTACTGGGGTCGGCATTACCTCTGATCGCCTCATAGACAGTAACCATTTCCGCTAGTTTTTCAGGATTGGATTCAGCTAAATTATGTTGTTGGCCAATATCCTCACTTAAATTATATAGCTGGTAATCCTTTGAATTCCCTACTTCGATATTGACACTCTTGATTAGGGCCGGCCCCTCATATGGAGGGATCATGACCCAATCCCCTTTTCTAAAGGCTGTCCTGGTAGTAGCCTCAATGACCAGATCGTCCCTGCCTTTATTGCTTTTCCCTAAAAACACATCGATCAGGTCCTTACTGTCATCAACCCTAATATCGCTTCCTGCCAATTTGGCCAAAGAAGATAATAAATCCACTTGGCATACTATGGCATCGGACACTGCCGGCTGTATTTTCCCTTTCCAATAGGTAATGAACGGCACATGTGTCCCTGCCTCGAACAAACTGTACTTGCCTCCCCTAAATGGGCCAGATGGTGTATGGTCGCCTAATTTTTCAACAGCGTCATCATAATAGCCATCGTCTAGAACAGGGCCATTATCGCTCGAAAAGACAATCAAGGTGTTTTCCAACAAACCTTCAGCCTCCAACGTTTTTATAAATTCCCCGATTACCCAATCCGCCTCAACAATAACATCGCCCCTTGGCCCCATTCCCGACGCACCTACAAACCGAGGGTGCGGCGTTCTTGGAACATGGGGTTCCTGCAGGGCATAATACAGGAAGAAAGGGTCGTTCCTATGTTGTACGACATAGTTCTTGGCCACTTTCAGGAAATGGTCCGCCATATCCACATCGCTCCATTTTGCGGACTCACCCCCTTTCATAAAGCCAATTCTAGGTATTCCATTTACAATACTATTATTATGGCCATAATGCCATTTCATGGATAGCAACTCAGGGTTATCGATACCGTTTACCTGACCTTCGAAATTATTTTCATAATCGATCTCTATAGGATCATTTAGGTCGAGGCCCACGACATCCCCATTTTCAATATATACGGTTGGCACCCTATCCTGGGTAGCCGCCATGATATACGAATAATCAAATCCTATTTCATTAGGCCCTGGCGAGATCGTTCTGTTCCAATTTAAATTACCCGTTCCCAAACCAAGATGCCATTTCCCGACAATACCAGTATGATAGCCTTTGGTCTTCAGCATTTTAGGAATCGTCATTTGTGTGGTGTCTATAATCAATGGTGCTGTTCCCGGAAGTATCCTGGTGTCTTTTTTCCTCCAAGGGTATACGCCCGTCAACAAGGCGAAACGACTAGGGGTACAGGTTGCGGAACTGGCATATCCGTTAGTGAACCGAATACCGCCAGATGCCAATGCATCTATGTTCGGTGTCTTGATCTCGGTGGCCCCATTGGCCCCAATATCGCCATAACCAAGGTCATCCGTATAGATTACGATAATATTCGGCTTTGTAACAGCCCCCCTATCAACAGCTTGCCCTTGGTTGTCCTTACAAGCAATAATAAAAACAGCAATAAGCATAGTGAATAAGGCTGTGGTGCGTTTTGTTCCCATTCGTGGTATTTTAAAAATCAATCATAACCATATTAAAAAACAATAATGGATCCGTTTGGACTTTTTTGGATCAAGGGAAAAAGGTTACGGAACTTTGTTCCACAAAACAAAATACCCCTTTATGTACAGTGTACCCGACAAAGATATGATAGAAATGGGAACCACACCATTTGTCCCATGGACAAAAAAACGGTTTTTCCACTGTAGGCCCAAAAACAAACATCGAAATCGGATTGCGGATAGATCATATTTTGGTAACTTTGTGGCAACTTATGAAAGGAACGGCAATCATATTATCACTGGTACTGCTTATTTCGTCGATGAGGCCCTGTTCCGATGGGCATAATACCGAAGACCGATACCAGGACAGTGCAAGCACCGACCATAACCATCAAAACGACAGTGATGATTCCTGTCCTATTACCTGTATCTGCAAATGTTGCGGTATAGCAATTGCATACCAACCGACCCAAACATTCGATTTTAAATCGAATGCCGATATTTCAACAACCGATTTTTCCACTTACCAAACGAATTACCGATTCGATTTCCACTCCAACATCTGGCAACCGCCACAATTGATCAGCCAATCAAAAGACGAAAACGTCGAAAAAAAAATCAGTTGACCAATCTTATATTTACAATTATTTACAATGGACAAATGCATATTGGGCACAATGCTCATGATTATAATGTGCTCTTCTATAAAGGCACAAACATCTGACTTACGGATAAAAGTAATCTCAGAACCCGGGAACGAGCCTTTGTTGGGCGCAACCGTTTATTTTGGGGGGTTGGAAAAAGGTGCGGTAACCGATTTTGACGGTATTGCCACTTTTACCGATATTCCAAACGGACAACATCAGATCATCATTTCATATTTAGGCTTTGAAACACTAAGGACAACGGTTCAGATACCTGGTGACCCTATCCCGGTCTTCAAATTGGAAAGCAGTAGCAACGAACTGGATGAGGTCGTGCTGCAATCTTCGAGAAGTACGAGGACCGTAAGGAAGATCCCGACTAGGATAGAATTTATAGGGGTAGAGGAATTGGGCGAAAAGGCCATTATGAACCCGACCAATATTTCCATGGTACTCCGGGAAAGTACAGGAATACAAATGCAACAGACTTCCTTAAGTAGCGGAAGCACAAATATTAGGATACAAGGCCTTGATGGGCGTTACACCCAACTTTTAAGGGACCAATTCCCTTTATATGGGGGCTTTTCAAGTGGATTGAGCATTTTGCAGATCCCACCTTTGGACTTGAAACAATTTGAGATCATTAAGGGGAGTTCCTCAACACTCTATGGTGGTGGGGCTATTGCAGGTTTAGTGAATATGGTATCGAAAACACCCGGCGAGGAACCAGATTTGGACATTATGCTCACACAAACACAGGCGATGGGAAGTACCGCGAACGTTTTCTACAGCAAAAGGAACGAAAAATTCGGTGTTTCACTTTATGGTTCGGGACATTACCAGAAGGCGTATGACCCTGAGGATGACGGTTTCAGTAATTTGCCAAAAACCAAGACGGTATCATTCAATCCTAAATTCTTTTATTATCCGTCGGAAAAAACCACATTTTGGTTTGGTGTAAACGGAACGTATGACGATAGGATCGGTGGCGATATCACGAAAATCGAAAGTGGTGAAGAAGGGATACATCAATATACAGAGGAGAACATCTCAAAAAGAATCGGTAGTCAGGCAGTCTATAAGACCCAAATAGATTCCATAAGCTCTTTGGGCATCAAGAACAGTATTTCATTTTTCGACAGGAACCTCACTATTCCCGATCTTGTTTTTGATGGTAAGCAAACCAATACGTTTACAGAGATCACCTATCAAAGGACATCGGGTACAACAGATTGGATATTTGGGGCAAACCTCTATTCGTCCGATTTTGATGAAAATGACGGTTCGCCACTGCAACGTGACCAAAAAGACCTTACTTACGGGCTGTTCGCCAACAACATCCATGACCTTTCGGACCATTGGATCCTAGAAACCGGATTGAGGACGGATTACAATACCGATTTTGGCTTTTTCCCACTTCCGAGGATTTCATTGTTGTATAAAAACGACAGGGGATTTTCGAGTAGGATCGGTGGTGGCCTAGGGTATAAGATCCCGGATATTTTTACCGAGGAGGCCGAACACATCAATTTTGGGAATGTACTCGCCATAGACAAATCCATTTTAAAGGCAGAGCGTTCCTATGGTCTCAATTTTGATATAAACTATCAAACACGCCTATTTGATACGCTCGGTTTTTCCATCAACCAACTTTTTTATGTTTCAGTGATCAACAACGGATTATTATTGAACAGTACCAATAACGGATTCTTTGTATTTGGGAATGCAAACGATGATATCTTGGCCAAAGGTGCAGAGACGAACATCAAGTTTACGTATAACGATTTTAGATGGTTCTTGAATTATGCCTTTATAGATACGGCATTGAACTATTTGGACGGAAACCCGCAAAAGCCCCTGACATCGAAGCATAACATAGGGAGTGTATTGATGTACGAATCCGAAAAATGGCGTATCGGCTACGAAACGTTCTACACAGGAAAACAATTTTTGCCAAACGGGACGCAAACAACCGATTTTACCACAATGGGATTATTGTTAATGCGGAACTCCTCGTTCGGTAGTGTTTTCGTGAATTTTGAAAATTTCACGGACAGGAGACAGAGCCGGTTTTCCCCTTTGGTCCTCCCCCCCCATGAAAACCCCGTATTCCCGAAAATTTACGCCCCTACCGACGGTTTTATCTTTAGTGTTGGGGTCATTGTAAAACCTTTCGGGAACAAAGCACATCACTGAAAAGCATCGAAAGAACAAAAGGGAATGTATTATACCGATATAGGTTGACCTTTTTCAGTTTGAAAACAAGAATAGCGGAAAGGCCCAAACCTTGACGATTGTACTTAGCTGTTCGGCACGGATTGCAAATCCGTGCCGAACACTATCCCATAAAAAGGGTGGGGCTGTAAAATGAACCCTTGTTTTTCCATTACCACCTTCGGTAGCCATTACTTTGATAAACCAGTGCCATCAGGGGGTTTTTGTATATTTGTGATGAATACCGGATTTTTAAATCCGACCCTATATGACCTAAAAACCAGCGTCTTTTTACATACTGTGTTTCATATATGGACCGTTATGCAATATATTGACCCATTCATTCTAAATATGCCTGTCCAGAATATTAAAAAAATAACCGAAAAATGAATGTTATTTTTTCAATCGGCTTCTTTCTGCCCTTATTTTATTTCGTGCTGCTTATGAGCAAGAAAAACAGGGTGTTGTCAGATAAAATTTTGGCTTTTCTAATCTTAACAATAGGGATACATCTTGTTAGTTTTTATTTAAAATATAACGGGTGGTGGGAACAATACCCGCATTTGGTCGGTTTGACCGTGCCTTTTACATTCATTTATGCACCCTTAATGTATTTGTATATCTATTATTCCATTAACAATACACAATCTTTCAAGATAAAAGAGATTATTCAT
>PDWI01003292.1_pt1 | contig 23194 bp, 19 predicted proteins | sample 1430891 | NCBI WGS metagenome assembly PDWI01 (sample SAMN01162508, study PRJNA174530) | Oral metagenome, whole genome shotgun sequencing project. | biome: Marine environment; feature: Marine mammal; material: Swab sample of the gingival sulcus; isolation source: swab sample of gingival sulcus... | reverse complement strand
GTGGGATTTATTGTGTGTTTGCCTGTTGAAAGAGCGTTAAAAAAATAACATATATCATTCAAAAAAGTTATATATGTTAGTTGAAAAAGTAATATATATCATTTTGAAATTTAATATATGTTATTTTTGAGACTCTCTTGTGTATTCTATTAGTGTCTTGTAGTCAGAGGTTTATGTAGTGTTTGTGCTTAGCCTTTAACTCGGAGTAAATCCTGCCCAAGCCCTCACTTTCAGAACCTTGCTCTTTATCTATTTTTGACACACCCTCTTTCTTCTATATTCTTAAGTCTAATGAGTAAGCCTCTAATACTTACTTAAACTAAGTCGGCTTATTATTATTTAGTTTTCAGCCTTGTGGATTGTTAGCTGAGGGAATGGGAAGCCAATACCAGCCTTGTTAAACTCAGAGTAAATCTTTGCATTAAAGTCAAAGTATACATCCCAATATAGACTGGAGTTAGTCCATATACGGAAAGTAACGTTTACCGAGCTGTCTGCTAACTCTGAAAGGAAAACTACAGGCTCTGGTGTGCTTTTGATACGGCTGTCTGCCTTAGCAAGTTCTAACAATAAAGTCTTAACCTTATCAAAATCTTCTCCATATTCTACACCGATAGTGAAGTCTACACGACGAGTTGATTCGTGAGAATAGTTAGATATGACACCAGAGCTAAGAGTTCCGTTAGGTACGAAAATCATTTTATTATCTACTGTCTTGATAAGTGTATGGAAGAGGGTAATGTCTTCAACCGTTCCCATTACATCTTGTGCCTCGATGAAGCTCTTAACCGTAAAAGGCTTGGTAACAAGAATGATGATACCACCTGCGAGGTTCTGTAGTTGACCACTTAATGCCATACCAACAGCCAAACCCATAGAAGCAATAAGAGCCGCAAATGATGTTGAGGTAACACCAAATAAGCCGACAATAACCATGATAAGGACAATGTATAGTATTGCCTCAAATAGAGAGTGGAAGAGTGAAATAGCAATACCAGCTACAGATCTCTTCTTGAGTAGGCTGTCAATCCAACCAAGAACCTTGTTGATAAGCCAACGTCCTACTAAGAAGACTAAAAGTGCGATGATGACACGTAAGCCAAAATGACAAATTGCATCAAGCCATTCTGTCCCAATTGCCTTGAAATCGATATTGTTTATATCTAAAGGAGAGACTACATTACTTACGATTGAGTCTGCCTGCGCTACTGCAGTAGAGTCTGGAACTACTGCTGATAGAAATGAAATGTTCATAAAAAATTGTACTTTTACAGATGTTTATAATTTTACTTCAAACACCACAAAGATAATGATAATAAATAACTTGTTTAAGAGCTGCCTAATAATTCTCTTCTTATTTACTCTTAATCAGGGTGTAAAGGCTCAAGATAAAGTAAAGGTCGACAGTACTGATGCTTATTTTATTCTGATAGACTCAAGTTTTATGGCAAGTTCGGTAGGCGACTATGCTCTTGCAGAGACTTATCTAAAGAAGGCTATACAAGAGAAAGAAGAGCAGGCATTGAATATCTATCTTCTTAATAATCTTGGTGGCTTACAGCAAATACAGGGGAAGTTTGATGAGGCAATTATGTCTTATACAGCTGCTTTAGTTAAGGATTCTGAAGAAAAGACTATTCGCTTTAATAGAGCTAAACTTTATGCTTTGATAGGGAAGCATAAGGCTGCTATTACAGATTATTCTATCCTTGTATCTCAAGCCCCAACGAATGAACTTTACCTCTATCAACGTGCCATGAGCTATCTATTATCTAAAGATTATGATCTTGCAGAGTTAGATCTCTCGGATATATTAAAGCTTAGTCCTAAAAGTCTTAAGGCTCGTATAGGCTTAGCCTTGCTGCATACTATGAAGAAAGATTTTGATAAGGCAGAGCAAATTTATGATTATCTTGTTGAGCATTTGCCTAATTCAGCAGATGTTTATGAAGGACGTGCCAGAATGTATTTAGCTCGTAATATGAAAGGTTTTGCGATACGAGATATGAATAAGGCCTTTGAGCTATCGAAGGTAAGTGTAAGCCCCAGTCTCTATCGCCTAAAAGCAAATGTCCTTATGGATATGGGTGATGATAAGAAGGGAAAGGAATATTTGGATAGAGCCTTGAAAATGGAGCTAAGTGTTGATCCTACTAAGCGTAAAGAAGGAGATGAATAAAGAGCCTTTCCTAAAACGAGTCGTTAGCTATTATTATGATTTATATAAGGAGGGGATAACAGACTATTGTTTTATCTTTCCGTCTAAGCGTTCGCAGATGTTTTTTCAACAATATCTGCAAGAGCAGGCACTAAGACCAATCTTTGCTCCAAAGCTAAAGACGATAAATGACTTTATTTGTAGCCAATGCTCAGATCTTAAAGTTTTGGACGAAACAGCTCTCCTCTTTGAGCTATACAAGTCTTATGTAGAGCTAAGGAAAGAACTTAATACTCAGCTTAAGGAGTCCGAACAGCGAGAGCCGAATAGCTTTGATGAATTCCTATTTTGGGGGCGTCTTATTATTAAGGACTTTGATCAGCTTGATCGTCATTTGGTTGATAGTCGAAGCTTACTGATTAACCTAAAAGATTATAAAGAGCTTACAGATGACTACTCCTATCTTGAGGAAGATACTCTCAAACTTATTCAAGATTTTTGGAAGGGCTTTGAACCTCATAGAGGGGACAGATTTGGAGAGGGAGTAGAACGTTTTATGCACTTTTGGGAAGAACTACCATTATTATATCAAAAATTCAATGATTCTTTGTTCCAAAAGAAGGCTACTTATGAGGGAGCTATTTATCGTTATGTAGCAGATAATGCTTCGGAATGTGCAGATAACTTGTCTAAGAGAGCTAATTCAAAGAAATATATCTTTGTTGGTCTCTTTGCTCTTACTAAGGCTGAGAGGAAATTTCTGAAAGAATTAAGACTCAATGACCTTGCTGAATTTGTTTGGAATGAAGATGTCGAGTTACTTAAAGATAGATCTAATCCTGTTACAAAGCTACTTGCACGAGATATTGAGGAGCTTGGTCAAGTAAAGAAATTTGAGTTAAATGAGGAAGAAACTTTCTTACCAGAGGAAGTTCATGTCTTGAGAACTGTTAGTGCTATATCTCAAGCAAAGGCTCTACCTAATATCTTAGCGGAACTTAAAGCTAATGAAGATGACGTAAGTTTGAATAAAGCCGTGATTTTACCACAAGAAAACTTACTACTTCCTGTTGTTGCCTCTATTCCTGATACCTACAGTAAGTTAAATATATCAATGGGTTATCCATTGGCAGGGACATCTGTATCTATACTTATTTCTAAATGGAAAGAGCTTTTGCTTATTAGTCGTGATGGTTCTTACTATCCTGCTGATAAACTTAGTTCTCTATTCGGCAGCCAGTTACTCTCAGAGTTTGTTCCAGAGTTGCAGACTTTAATCAAGGTAATTTATTCTGAGATAAACTTTTATTATACAAAAGATGACCTATTTGTATATGCTATTAAAGATTATAGCAGCTTATTAGATAGAAATCTATGTGTCTTAGCTAATAAACTGATTGATGAAGAGCCTACAGATATAGAACTATATCGCTATAAAGAGCTTTATAAACTCAATGATTTAAGTAATCAGGAATTTTTAGTTCAAATTCTTCGCTGGACCATTGTGTTTGTTCTTTTAGAACCCAAAAAGGAAGCAAGAATTTTCTTAGATGATTTGGTGCTGCTATTAAAATCTATTTATACTCTTTCTACTTCTCAAGTAGAGCCTAAAGATGAACCTGTTGAAACGTTGTTTAAGTTAAATTCTTTTGATGAAGAATTTATCTTTCATTATATTAAGTTAGCTAAACGTTTACTTTCTATGATGGAGGACTATAAGGATAATATAAGCTTTTCGCTAAAGTCTTGTATTAGCCTTTTAGAACGTTTAGTTTATAATATTAAGATTCCCTTTGAGGGAAATCCTCTTGAGGGCTTGCAGATATTAGGATTTTTGGAGAGTCGTGTCTTAAGTTTTGACTACTTAGTCTATCTCTCTGTTAATGAATCAATCTTACCTCGTTCTTCACATCAATCATCACTGATACCTTATGTCCTACAGCAGGGGTTTGCTATGCCCTCTTCTGAAGATCATGATGCTGTCTCTACTTACCATTTCTATCAGACTATTGCTCAATGTAAGAAACTTATTTTATTCTGTGCTGAAGATGATGCTTTGGGTGGAAAAGGGGAGGAAAGTCGCTATATTAAGCAACTACGTTATCATTATTGTTTGCCCCTTGTCGAGCGGACGGTAGAGGCTGTGCCACACCGTGAAGAGATAATACAGGAGACTGTAGACAAGAAGACGGTGGAGGGGCAACTTAATAACTTTCTTTCAGGAGATAATAGTCTGTCAATATCAAGACTATTGGTATATGCTCGCTGTCCCTTGGAGTTTTACTATGAGACTATTGAGGGCGTTAAACCTGATGAACTGCCAGATGCTTTGAACTCTCCAAGGGTTTTTGGCGACATTCTGCACCATACGATGGAGCTTATCTATAAGGATTATATAGGCATGGAAGTACCCAAGGCAAGGCTTCTTGGACTTATTGAAAATGAGGCTTATATTCGGAAACTAGTGCTGAATAGTGAGTATTACACAAGACGAAATAAGCATAAGGATAGCTACTGGCAGAATCTTGAAGTTGATAGTATTGTCAAGAATATTGTAGCTTTACTTAGGTATGACTATCATTCTAAGCCTTTTATTTATTTAGGTTCAGAGATTCCTCTTAGCTTTTCTTTGCCTATATATGATGGGGCTAAGACTATTCATTTCTATGGTTTAATAGATAGATGTGATCTTGTCATAGATGATGATGGCATGCAAAGGATTCGTATCTTAGATTATAAAACGGGCGGTGATGAGCTAAAACCTATCAATACGAATGAGTTTGAGGATTTTTACGAAAGAGTTTTGAGAGAAAAAGAAGGAAAAAAGAAAGCTATTATACAAACGCTTTTCTATTGTTTGATGGTATTGCGTGGGAATATCTTGCCAACTAAGAAGCTTAAAAATGGTCAAGAGGAAGATGTTGAGGAAGCTTTGTCTAGATATAAAAATAGTATTGAACAAGGTAAGATAAAGCTTTCGGCTGGTTTGCTGTTAACACGTGAAATAAGTAAATTAGATTTTTCGTTTTCTCCAGATGTTATAGTCAAAGAAGGTAAAAATGAAGAGATTTCTTACTTCTCTTCTTCTATTGAAGAGAGACTTACAGAAGCTTTGACTAAGCTCTTGGAAGAGCTTTTTAATCTCGAAGAACCTTTTGCTGTCCGTGGAGATGGGGCTTCTTGTAAGTATTGCCTACATAACTAAATAATAAAGGAATTATGATGTTGAACTTAAAAAAACTGCTATTAGGCTTATTGCTTGTGTTGTTATTTCCTTTTAATAGTTTTGCCCAAAGTAACTATCAAAATGAGATTAAGTCAGCAAGCTCTATTGATCAGTTAATGAGCCTACATAAGAAATTAGAAGACCTGCTAAAGCAAGAACCATCTATAACGAAACTTAACTATTGGCTTTCTTATGATGAGTATTGTATGGCAATGCTTTATGAACAGAATGGAGAAGATGACCTTGCAGAGGGGTTGCTTGATGAGGGTATTGAACGTTTAGAAAATCTAAGTAATAAAGATTCAGAAGATTATGCCTTACTTAGTTTGCTGCAATGTGCTAATATTAAACATGCTGGCTTAGGGCGTATTATCCTTGCCAAGAAAATGTCGAGGAACTCTAAGCGGGCAATTGTCTTAGATGATAGAAACCTTAGAGCTTATGTCGTGGCGGGTATTATTGATCTATTAAGACCTAAAATCTTTGGTGGAGGAAAAGTTGGAGAGAGTTATTTACTCAAAGCCTTAAATGAATTGCCAAGTCAGAATGTAGAATCAGATTTACTTCCTTCTTGGGGTAAAGAAGAGGCTTATGAAATTCTTATTCTATATTATCTTAAACTCGGACGCAAAGAAGAGGCTGCCCATCTATTTGCAGAGCTGAAAGAGAGTTATCCTAAGAGCCTTTGTTTAGCTAAATTTAAGTTTTTGATACGTGACTAAGGAGCATATTAAGGAAATTATGCACTGGGTAGAGCAGTGCAAAAATCTATCTGTCGATAGGATACTTTTAGGGTCTAATGGTATTCCTAAGGAGTTGCGGAGTTCTGTCGCTACACAGATTGGACTGAGGGATAAGCTAAGACAGAAGCTACCTACTTGGGCAGGGCAGTCTGTATATATTCCTAAGGCGGTTAACTTAGAGCAGGCATCAAGTGAGGAAGCTGCTCGTTATAAAGCTTGCTTTGTGAATCCTGATGATACGCTTCTTGACTTAACTGGCGGTATGGCTGTGGATTTTACCCCCCTTAGTTGCTTAGTTAAGAAAGCCATTTATGTAGAGCAGGATAGAGAGCTTTTTGATGCAACGCTGTATAATTTGGCAAATATAAAGCATGGACACTGTGTCTGCTATTGTCTGAACTCCATGGAGCATTTAGATTTCTTGATTAAGGAGTATTCTCCCTCAATTATATATATAGATCCTGCTCGTCGTGAAGCACAAACAAATATAGCTAAGCGTACTTATGCTATTGAGGATTGCAGTCCCAACCTCTATGAGTTGATTGAGCAACTTCAAGGAATAGGGCAGGGCTATCAGCCACGGATTGTAGCTAAGCTATCTCCTATGCTTGATGTTAAATACTGTTTGGATAACGTCCCTAAATTACGTTCGTTGCATATTTTAGCAGTTCATAATGAAGTTAAAGAACTAATTCTTGAGCTTGACCTATCTCTCGGCAGGGAACATAATAATTTTCTTGATACAGAACTTATTGCAACAGATTTATATCGTCATAGGGATAGAAAGCAATTTAGATCTAAATGGCAAACTGAAGAAGACGCTGAATTACAGATAGCAAAGCAAGTTGCTAAGTATGTCTATGAGCCAAATGGGGCTATGATGAAGTTGGGATTATTTAAGGCTATGTCGAAGGAGTTTGAGATACCTTTACTACATTCAAATAGCCATGTCTATACTTCAGAGAAGCTTGTTGAGGATTTCTCTGGGAGGTGCTTGGAACTTGTAGAGATTGTAGACTTCTCATCTTCGAATATTCGTCAGCTGAATAAGAGAATACCACAGGCTAATGTTATCTGTCGTAACTTCTCCATGAAGGCTGATGTACTGACGAAAAAACTGAAAATAAAGGAAGGAGGCGATAAATTTATTTTGGCAACGACACTTGCCGATAAGCGTCAAGTCCTCCTTATTTGTTATCTTTGTGGATTATGATGAATAGGATAAGAAACTTTTGCATTATTGCACATATTGACCATGGTAAAAGTACCTTGGCCGATCGTCTCTTGCAGACAACAAATACAGTCTCTGATCGTGAACTGCAGGCACAGGTCTTAGATGATATGGACTTGGAGCGTGAACGTGGTATCACGATTAAGAGCCATGCCATTCAGATGGATTATAGCTATAAAGACGAAGACTATACGCTTAATCTGATTGATACCCCTGGACATGTGGACTTTAGCTATGAGGTCTCTCGCTCTATTGCTGCCTGTGAGGGAGCATTATTGATTGTTGATGCAGCTCAAGGTATTCAGGCACAGACAATCTCGAATCTCTACATGGCCTTGGAACATGATCTGGAGATTATTCCTATTGTCAATAAGGTGGATCTGCCAAGTGCTATGCCAGAAGAAGTGGAAGATCAGATTATTGAGTTGCTTGGTTGTGATAGAAGTGAAATAATTCGTGCCAGTGGTAAGACAGGTATCGGTGTAGATGATATATTAGCTGCTATCATTGAGCGTATTCCTGCTCCTGTAGGTGATCCTGATGCTCCATTGCAATGCTTGATCTTTGACTCTGTCTTCAATCCTTTCAGAGGTATCATTGCATACTTTAAGGTTGTCAATGGTGTTATCCGTAAGGGTGATAATGTTAAGTTTATCGCAACAGGTAAGGAGTACGATGCTGATGAAGTCGGGATTTTAAGGCTTGAGATGGAGCCACGCAAAGAAGTTAGAACAGGAGATGTCGGCTATATAATCTCTGGTATCAAGACGAGTAGAGAAGTCAAGGTTGGAGATACGATAACCCATATTAAAGATGGTTCAAAGGAGGCTATTGATGGCTTTGAAGAAGTTAAACCGATGGTCTTTGCAGGGCTTTATCCTATCGAGAGTGAAGACTTTGAGAATCTAAGAGCTTCTTTAGAAAAGTTGCAGCTTAATGATGCTTCACTTACCTTTCAGCCTGAAAGTTCAGCAGCCTTAGGCTTTGGTTTCCGTTGTGGTTTCTTAGGCTTGTTACACATGGAGATTATACAGGAGCGTTTGGATCGTGAGTTCAATATGAATGTTATCACTACGGTGCCGAATGTATCTTATAAAGTTTATGATAATAAAGGGAACTGTCTTGAAGTCCATAATCCATCTGGTTTACCTGAACCAAACTATATTGACCGTATTGAAGAACCTTATATTCGAGCTTCAGTTATTACAAATACTGCCTACATTGGTCCTATAATGACGCTTTGTCTTGGTAAGCGAGGTGAACTGATCAAACAGGAATATATCTCAGGCGATAGAGTAGAGATCTATTATGATATGCCACTTGGCGAGATCGTGATCGACTTTTACGACAAGCTAAAATCTATCTCTAAGGGTTATGCTTCATTTGACTACCAGATAAGTGATTCTCGACCAAGTAAGTTGATTAAGTTAGATGTCTTGCTTAATGGAGATCCTGTAGATGCTTTATCTACTCTTACACATGTTGATAATAGCGTTACCTTTGGTCGCCGTATGTGTGAAAAGCTTAAAGAGCTTATCCCTCGTCAGCAATTTGATATTGCTATACAAGCTGCTATCGGTGCTAAGGTTATTGCTCGTGAAACAATCAAGGCTGTACGTAAGGATGTAACGGCAAAGTGTTATGGTGGAGATGTGTCTCGTAAGCGTAAGCTTCTTGAGAAGCAAAAGGAAGGGAAGAAACGAATGAAGCAGATTGGTACGGTCGAAGTTCCTCAGAAGGCCTTCCTTGCTGTATTGAAGCTTGATTAAGTATACTCAATTAACTTTAGATAATTCCGTTAGAATTGTAATTCTACGTCTAATTTTGGCGTAGGTGCTAATCTGTCTTTGCAGGGATTATTCATGAGTTTATTGATTATAAATCTAAATTAGTTTATGTCTGAAAAGAAATTTAAGAAAAAGAATACTTCTGTTAATGAGGAGGCTCTGCTTGCTCTTGAGGGGCGTATTCCTCCACATGATCTAAAGATAGAGGAGTCTGTTTTGGGAGCATTGCTTTTAGAACAGGATTCCTTTGGTCGTATTGCAGAGATATTGTCTCCAGAAGTTTTCTATGCAAAGAAACATCAGCTTGTTTACGAAGCTATACTTCTATTGGCGAGTAATGAAACGCCACATGATATTCTGTCTGTCTCTGACCAACTCAATAAAATGGGAGTTTTAGAAGAAGTTGGAGGAGAAGCTTTTTTGGGAGCTTTGACAGCAACAGTTTTTTCTACTTCAAGTCTTCTACATCATGCACAGGTATTGGTAGATAAATATACAAGTCGTAAGCTTATCTCTCTTTCTTCCGAGATTATTACAAATGCTTATGATGAGAGCATAGATGTGAAGGAGCAGGTTGAGGCAGCGGGGGCAAAGCTCTTTGAGATTAGTCAGCAAGATAAGGAGTCCGACTTCGAACCGCTTCCTTTGGTTATCTCTACTGCCATCAGTGAGATTAAGCATGCTGCTAATCAGAAAGATGGTTTGAGTGGAATTACTTCAGGTTTTGAGGATATTGATAATATGACAGCTGGTTGGCAGAAGTCTGACCTTGTTATCATTGCTGCTCGTCCAGCGATGGGTAAGACGGCTTTTGTTCTCTCTATGGCAAAGAATATAGCCGTTGATAATAATATTCCTGTCGCAGTCTTTAACTTAGAGATGAGTTCGGTGCAGTTGGGTAAGCGTTTGATCGCAAATGTCTGTGAAATATCAAACGACCTTATTAAGAGTGGTAAATTAGATAAGGAGGATTGGAGTAGATTGTCTGAATCTATTAAGGTGTTAGATGATGCTCCACTTTATATAAATGATACACCAAGTTTGTCTGTTTTTCAGCTAAGGAGTCAGGCTCGTTGGCTGGTAAAGGAAAAGGGGGTTAAAATGATTATCATTGACTATCTACAGCTGATGAATGCAAGTGGTATGGGCTTTGGTAATCGTGAGCAAGAGGTTAGTATTATCTCTCGCTCCTTGAAAACGCTTGCTAAGGAACTTAGGATTCCTATTATTGCCCTTTCTCAGCTTAATCGTGGTGTCGAGAATAGGCAGGGAGATAAGAATAGTAAACGCCCTCAACTTTCAGACCTTCGTGAATCTGGTGCTATTGAACAAGATGCAGATATGGTTTGCTTTATTCACCGCCCAGAGTATTATGGAATCACTATTGGTGAAGATGGTGTAGACCTTACTGGAGTAGGAGAATTCATCATTGCTAAGCATCGTAATGGTCCTGTTGGAGATGTCCGTCTTGACTTTCTTGGAGAGTTTACACGTTTCCAAACCCGTCCTAAAGAAAAAGATAAAGTTAAAGTTCCAGATGTCGGTGATGGAAACTCTGTACGAACCCCCTTTAAGCCAAAGACTAAAAGTGTGGCATCAGTAGAGGTTAATCCGAAAGATATAGATCCATTTCAGTAGTTATGACACGAACAGCCATATACGCAGGATCGTTTGATCCATTTACTAAAGGGCATGAAGATATTGTTGCAAGGGGCTTAAGGCTTTTCGATAAGATTATCATTGCCATCGGTATTAACGATAGCAAGCGTAGTCTTTACTCTTCGGAGCAACGCTTAAAACAGATTAAGCATTTTTATCGCAATGAACCTCGTGTGGAGGTTTATACTTATACTGGGTTGACAGTTGATTTTGCACAAGAACTTGCTGTGTCTAATTTACTTCGAGGAGTCCGCTCAAGTGCAGATATGGAGTATGAACGTACACTTTCTGACCTGAATAGGCATATTGCTGATATGGAGACTATACTATTACCAGCCTCCCAAGAGTTGACTCATGTTAGTTCATCTGTAGTTAGAGAACTTTTGCATTTTGGTAGTGATGTTAGTGATTTCCTTCCCAAGGATTTTATCTTGGAACTTTAGATTTTATGACGTCTCGTATCAACTTAGGCATATTTATAGATTATAATAAGTAGATGATCAAATTTATTACAGAAGAAGTCCAAAGACTGAAGGACTTAATAGAAGAGCGAAATAAGATCGTTCTACTTCCTCATACCTCTCCTGATGGAGATGCTTTAGGAGCAACGGGAGCTTTTGCCAATATTATTTGTCGAATATTTCCAGAAAAAGAAGTTTTTATAGTTTCACCAGATGATGTAGAGGATTATTTGTTATGGTTGCCTCTGGGCGATAAATTTATTAGCTATTATCAGGATAATAAGAGGGCAGTTAGACTAATTAAAGAAGCCGACCTAATTCTTCATTTAGACCATAATCAGGTAAAGCGTATTCGTTATAATGATTTGGTTAATGCTGTTTATGAGAATACTAAGGCAAAGCGAGTATTGATTGATCATCATGAATTACCTGATAAGGATTTTGACTTAGTATTTAGTTACCCAGAGCTTTCATCTACTTGTGAGCTAATCTTCATGCTCCTTAAAGCCTTGGGCTGGACTGATTCTTATTTAAGCTCAGAAGCTGCAACCTTGTTGCTCTCTGGAATCGTTACGGACACAGGACGCTTTATGTATGCTTGTTTTTATCCTGCTATCTTTCAGCATTTTTCTGAACTTTTATCTTTTGGTGCTGACTATTCAATGATTATTGATCGTCTTTCCTATCATAATAAAGAGGCTCAATTGCGTCTTCAAGGTTATATGCTTAATAATAAAATGGAGCTTTATCCGGAGCTTAAAGCTGCTGTATTAACGCTTAGTCAAGATGAAATACGAGAGCGAGGACTTAGCAAAGGAGATACAGAGGGCTTAGTTAATTTACCTTTAACAATTGAAGGAATAGATACTTGTTGTTTCATTAGAGAGGATAAAAGTCAAATAAAATTATCTTTTCGATCAATAGGTGATTTCCCTGTTAATCAATTAGCTATGAGGGCTTTTGGAGGAGGAGGACATGTAAATGCTGCTGGAGGAGAGTTTCAAGGTAGCTTAGAAGAGGCAAAAAATATATATCTTTACGAACTAAAAGCTTTATTGTCTGAGCAATAGGCTTAGATTATTTATGTAAATTATTGAGAAAATGAAATATCGTAGCTTAAAAGGATTGTGTTATGTCGGCGTGCTTACGCTTCTCTTACTTGGACTAAGTAGCTGTAACAAGAATGACTTTAAGACTTTTGCAGAGCTTAAGGAAGAGCAGGCTGATGCTGTTGAACGCTTGATTTCTGAGAAGAAGTTGAAGGTTGAAGAGCTAAAAGAGGCTAAGCTCCCAGAGAACTATAATAAAGATGTTTATTACAAGTTTCCAAATGGTTTGTATATGCGTGTCCTTGACAAAGGAGAGGGAAAGGTCAAGCTAAATACTGAGCTTGCTGTTGCTTTCAAAGGCAATGTTTTTTCTTTGGAGAAGAAAGGATTACCTTCCTTCGATAATATGAGTGATGGAAGTAAAGAATTCACGTTCTTTAATTATACCTATTACTATAACCAAGGAGATGTACACTTTAGCTTATCTCAAGAGAACGGAGGTGCAAGTTTAGATTCTTATATGTGTGAAGGCTTAGCCTATCCTATGACACAGCTTGGAGATAAAGCCACTGTATCGTTAATTATCCCCTTTGAGATTGGACCTCAAATTACTTATAAAGATGGCTTATCTCTATTTATAGAGCGTGCGAGCTATATTGTAATGAAAAAATAATAATATAAAGACTAATCTTATGACTTTAATAAAATCTATTTCAGGGATTCGTGGTACTATTGGAGGTTCCGTATCTGAGGGACTAAACCCAGTGAGTATTGCTCAGTTTGCTTCAGCCTATGCCCTTACTATTCGTAAGAGTACAGGAAAGAAACGTCCTCTTATTATTCTTGGTCGTGATGCTCGTATGTCTGGAGAGATGGTTAAGAGTATAGTCCTTGGTTCTCTCATGGGAATGGGTTGTGATGTTATTGATATTGATCTTGCAACGACTCCAACTACAGAAATGGCTGTTACAGGTCTGAAAGCTGATGGAGGTGTAATATTAACAGCAAGTCATAATCCTAAACAATGGAATGCCTTGAAACTCTTAAATGGAAAGGGAGAGTTCATCAATGATAAAGAGGGAAAAGAAATCCTTCGTCTTGCAGAGAGTGATGAACTAAGCTTTGCTGAGATTGATGAATTAGGAACTTTGATTGATAAGAGAAGCTATCTTGAACAGCATATTCAGGAAGTACTTAAGGTTACAGGTGTAGATGTTGAGGCTATTCGTGCAGCGAACTTCCATGTCTGTTTTGATGCTGTTAATTCAGTTGGTGGTATTGCCTTCCCGCCACTATTAGAGGCTCTTGGTGTAAAACAGGTAACCCCTCTATTTGCTGAGCCAACAGGAGATTTCGCACATAATCCTGAGCCGTTACCTCAACATTTGACTGCTATTTCTGATGAAATACGTAAGTCAGGTGCAGATGTCGGCTTCGTTGTTGACCCAGATGTTGATAGATTAGCTGTAATTGATGAGAAGGGAGAATGCTTTGGCGAGGAATATACGCTCGTTGCTGTGGCAGACTATCTCCTTGAACTAAATGGTGGTGGTAACACGGTCTCTAACTTAAGCTCGACAAGAGCCTTGCGTGATGTTACAGAGAAGCACAAGGGAACTTATGGAGCTTCGGCTGTTGGAGAGGTTAATGTAGTTGCTCTAATGAAGGAAACGAATGCCCTTATTGGAGGAGAGGGGAATGGAGGTATAATCTATCCTGAACTTCATTATGGTCGAGATGCTTTGGTTGGAGTTGCCTTATTCCTAAGCCTACTGGCTAAGAGTAAGAAGACTGTAAGTGAGCTACGTAAGACTTATCCTGCCTACTTCATGAGCAAGCAACGTGCCGAACTTAGCCAAGGTGTTGACTCCTTAGTTCTTCTTGAGCGTTTGGCAAAGGAAGAAGCTACGGCAGGAAATATGTCCCTAATTGATGGTGTTAAGATTGACTTCCCAACAAAGTGGGTGCATGTTCGTAGAAGTAATACAGAACCTATTATCCGTATCTACACAGAGGCTCAGACGCAGCAAGAGGCTGACGACTTAGCTGATGAATTTCGTAAGAAAATTTTAGCTTATATCAGCTAATCATTCAGATCAAAAACTCTTAGCGGTAAGGAATATAATTTCTGCCGCTAAGAGTTTTTATTTTACAGCACAGCTTTTGCTTTAATAGGCTTGTAATAATTCTACAGCCTATATTAAGAGCATATTAGATTTACATACTAAACTTAAAGGGTTATTAAATTTTGGCAAGGAAAAAGAAAGTACTTCCTGCATTAGAGAAGATAGAGATTGAGGCACTTGCTGCAGAAGGTAAGGCATTAGCCCATGTTGATGGTAAAGTTGTCTTTGTTCCCTTCGCAGCTCCAGGAGATGTCTGTGATGTTCAGGTGAACAAAAAGAAAAAGAACTTCATGGAGGCTCGTATTACTAAGCTACATCAAGAGTCTGATCTGCGTCAAGATCCTAACTGCGATCACTTTGGTGTTTGTGGTGGCTGTAAGTGGCAGCATGTTCGCTACGATGAGCAGCTCAAGGCTAAGAACCAACATGTGCGAGATGCTATGGAGCGTATCGGTAAAGTACCGATTCAGGAGTATCTCCCTATCCTTGGTGCTAAGGAGATCTATCGTTATCGAAATAAATTAGAGTTTACCTTTAGCCATAAGCGATGGCTCTTGCCCGGTGAGTTTGATCCGAATAGTTTAGAGTGGGAAGATCCTGCAGGGCGTGCTGGTCTTGGCTTTCATATACCAGGTATGTTTGACAAGGTCTTGAATATAGATAGTTGTCATCTTGGTGCTGATATTGCAGATGAAATACGTACCTTTATAAGAGATTTTTGTCTTTCGAAGATTCAAGATTATCCTTTCTTTGATTTAAGAGAGCAGGAAGGCTTGATGCGTACTTTGATGATTAGGACAACTTCTACAGGCGAGCTTATGGTTGTTGTCGTCTTCTATCGCAAAGATGAGGCGGCTATCAACTTGTTATTAACTAAGCTAAAGGAAGCCTTTCCTCAGATTACATCGCTACTCTATGTCATCAACGAGAAGCGTAATGATACGATTGGCGATCAGGAGATTATTTGCTTTGCTGGTAATCCTTATATAGAGGAAGAAATGGAAGGCTTGAAGTTTAGAATAAATCCAAAGTCCTTCTATCAAACAAATAGCCTGCAGGCTTATGAGCTGTATAAGGTTGCAAGAGAGTTTGCAGGGCTTACTGGCGATGAATTTGTCTATGACTTATATACTGGTACAGGTACTATTGCGAACTTTGTCGCTCGCTCAGCCAAATCTGTAGTCGGTATTGAGTATGTGCCAGAGGCTATTGAGGACGCTAAGCTAAATAGTCAGGTTAATAGCATTGATAATACGCTCTTCTATGCTGGAGATATGAAAGATATTCTGACGAGGGACTTCGTTTATGCTCATGGCTTACCAGATGTGATCATTACCGATCCGCCAAGAGCTGGTATGCACCCAGATGTTATCAATGTTATATTAGGGGCAGAGCCTAAACGTATCGTTTATGTAAGTTGTAATCCTGCGACGCAGGCACGAGATTTAGCTTTGCTCATAGAGGATGGACGTTATGTGGTTAAGAAGAGTAGGGCTGTGGATATGTTCCCACACACGCATCACGTAGAGAACGTTGTCCTCTTGGAGAGAGAATAGTGTGGCAAATATGTTTGTCTTATTAGTAATTGTTTAGAAAATGAAAGGTAGTAGATCAAGAGAGTTAGTTAGCCGCTGTATCAAGGCTGGGTCGAGAGTTTACTTCATCGATGCCAAGCAGGATAGTCATGGGCATAACTATATCGTTCTCTCAGAGAATCGTTCTAACCTTAAGACAGGAGAGCGAGAGCGTCATCGTATCTTCCTTTATGAGGAAGACTTTGATAAGTTCTCCGAAGGTTTTATGGAGGTTCTTGATGCTGTGAAGACTGGATTTGCAAATGTGGAAAAGGAAGACGGAAGAGAGGCTTCTCTGCTACAGAATGTAGAAATGCCTACTTTGGAGGATTTCTTAGGAGAGGAGGAGTAAACTGGTTTTGATAGAAAAGAAAAATATACTTATTAGACTGATGAGTGTATCTCGTCAGTTCCTCTTTGTGTTTGCAATTTTATTATGGCTCTTTGGCGGATATAAAGTCTTGGGAATAGGCTTTGAAGCATGGGTTGAGACAGCTTCTATATACAAATACCTTTGGCTCTTGATTGCCTTAGCTTTCTTTATGGGGCTTGTCTTTCCCAAGGTTGTCAAAGCAAATAGTGAATTTATCCTAAGCTTAGAGGGGGAGTCCTTCCTTTGGTATAAATGTCAGAAACCTATCTCTTGGGCAATTATGATATTTATGATAACCCTTGGCATCTGTCTTCGTCGTTTCAATCTCGTTCCTGATATTTTTATTGCAGGCTTTTATTGTGGCTTGGGGGCATCGCTTGTACTTGTAGCTTTACTCTTTTATGGGCGAGAGATAATAAGACTACGCCGTAATAAGTAAGAAAAAAGTTTTTAGATTAGATGATAGATAGCTCTGTATTTCAAGAGAAGAAGGCGTCCTATTATACTTTGGGCTGTAAGTTAAACTTTGCTGAGACCTCTGGTGTCGGACGCTCCCTGCTTGAGCAAGGTGTACGCACCGCACGTAATGGAGAGACGGCAGACATTTGCGTTATTAACACTTGCTCGGTAACAGAGCAGGCGAATAAGAAGTGCCGTAATGTAATACGTAAGGCTAAGCGAGAAAATCCTAATGCTTTTATTGTTGTAACAGGTTGCTATGCTCAGCTAAACCCCGAAGATATATCGTCAATGGAGGGAGTTAACCTTGTCTTAGGATCGGAAGAAAAACTTGAGCTTGTTAAGTATCTGGCTCAGATGGATGAGCTAAACCCAAAGGCAAAAAATATTATCTCTGCCAAGACAGAAGATATTAAAGTTTTTCAGATTAGTTCGTCGAGTGATGAGCGTACACGACACTTCCTTAAGGTTCAAGATGGTTGTGATTATCATTGTAGCTACTGCACTATTCCTAAGGCAAGAGGACGAAGCCGTAATGGAACGATTGCCGAAATTGTAGCTGAATGTGATCGTATTGCTAAGGCTGGGGGGCGAGAGATTGTACTGACTGGCGTAAATATCGGCGACTTTGGTCGTACCACTGGAGAAAAATTCCTTGATCTGCTGAAAGCTTTAGACGAGGTTGAGGGGATTGAGCGTTTTAGGATAGGTTCAGTTGAGCCAAACCTTCTAAAGGAAGAGGTTATTGATTTCTGTGCTACAAGCAAACGTATAGCTCCACACTTTCATATCCCTCTTCAGAGCGGTAGTCCAGAGGTGCTTAAGCTGATGCGTCGTCGCTATACAAGGGATTTATTTACCAGCCGAGTAGACTATATCCGTAAGCGCTTACCAAATGCCTTCATCGGTGTAGATGTGATTGTCGGTAGCCGTGGAGAAACAGACGAGTACTACGAGGATTGCTTTAATTATCTTGAGGGCTTAGACTGCTCGCAGATACATGTCTTTAGCTATTCGGAGCGTCCGGGGACGGCAGCCTTAAACATTCCTTTTGTTGTAACACCTCGTGATAAGCATAAGAGAAGTCAGCGTTTGCTTCGTATGTCAGAGGCTAAGCTAAAGGTATTCTACGAAGCTAATATTGGCAGAGAACTATCTGTTATCTGGGAAGATAATAATCAGAATGGGCTGATGACAGGCTTTACGGAGAATTACGTTCGTGTGGCTCGTCCTTATGATGCCAGCTTGGTTGGTAAGTTAGAGCGTTTTGTCCCTAAGGCTCTCAGTGAGGAAGGCTTATTCTTAATATAATCTTATATATGAAGTATCGTATTTATAAACTCTTTACGTGGCTATTGTCCCTGTTACCATTTTGCTTAATCTCGGGGCTTAGCCACTTTTTTGCTTTTATAATGTATGGTATTATTCGTTATCGTCGTGCTGTCGTTGAGGAGCATATACGGACTTGCTTTGCGGATAAGACAAGGCAAGAGCAGAAAGAATTTGTTAAAGGTTTTTACTACCACTTGCTCTATGTCCTCCTCTCCAGTCCTAAGCTATTGAGCCTGCCCAAGGAAGTGCTAAAGTCTAAGCATCTTAAGGTAAAGGGCATGGAGCTATTTGTTGACCTGCAGGCTAAGGGACATAAGCATTTCATTATCCTGATGGGGCATTGTGGTAACTGGGAGCTGTTTAGTGCTGGACAGGTCTATTTCGATGAACTTGGTCTTAGACAGGAACAGCTATATCGTCCGCTTAAGAATAAGGCTTTTGATAAGGTTCAGAAAGAGATGCGTACTCATTATGGATCTATCACAACGCCTAAGGCAAATATTGGTCGTCGTATGTTGCAGCAGATAAGAGATAAGGAGAGCGAAGGGACTGTCTTTGCCTTCCTTACGGATCAGACGCCAAGTCCAAGACATGTAGGGCTTTGGGCAAACTTTCTAAATAGAGAGACACCTTTCTTAGATGGGGCAGAACGTTTGGCAAAAAAGTTCGACTTGCCTGTCCTCTATCTTGATATTACACGAGAACGAGATGCCGTCTATCAAGGCGAAATCAAGCTTATCTCTGCAGAGCCTACGGCTGAAGAGGAACATTATATCACGATGACTTACGTCAAACTTTTGGAGGAAACAATCAAACGTAGTCCATCAGACTGGCTGTGGAGTCATAAACGTTGGAAGTTTAGTAAAGTAGATTAAGTAAGTTGAAGATGAAACCTTTTGCTGTTCTTGTCCTAAATTGGAATGGAGAAGCTCTCTTGAAGCAGTTTCTCCCTTTCTGGACGAAGTATACCGAGACCGATCTTAGTGATTTAATCATCGTGGATAACGGTTCGACTGATGGCTCTCTTGTCTTGCTCGAGAGTTATGAGCCAAAGCTTAGACTAATCAAATTTGTGGAAAATAAGGGCTATGCTGATGGCTATAATGAGGCTATCAAGCTCTTAGAACATGAGTATGTCGTCCTGCTTAATAGCGATGCTACGCCTAAGAGCTTAGACTGGCTAAAGCAACCACTCAAACTATTTGAGAATAATTCTAATCTTGTTGCCCTTCAGCCAAAGATTAAAGCCTTTAATAATCCTAAGTTTTTTGAATATGCTGGTGCTGCTGGGGGCTATTTGGATTGTTTGGCTTATCCTTATTGTGATGGGCGAGTCTTAGATAGGACAGAAGAGGATAGGGGGCAGTACGAAGAGACTAAAAATATCCTTTGGGCTTCAGGGGCAGCTCTCTTTGTTCGTCGTCAGGACTTTTTGGACTCTGGTGGCTTAGATGGGCGTTTCTTTGCACATCAGGAAGAGATAGACCTTTGCTTTCGCCTAAGGTCAAGGGGCTTTGATATTGTATATGCACCAAAGTCTGAAGTTTTTCATGTAGGGGGGGCAAGCCTTGACAACGAAAGCCCTCGAAAGCTCTACCTAAACTTTAGGAATAACCTCTTGATGCTCTACAAGAACTTAAACTTGAACTATTTACTTTGGCTTTATCCATGTCGTTTTTTCTTAGATTTTTTAGCGGGATTTGTTTTCCTTTTGCGAGGTGAGGGGGGCAAGTGCAAAGCTGTCTTTAGGGCTTACTTTGACTTTATGAAGATGCGACCTATCTTCCGCAGGGATAGGAAGACTAATCTAAGTCTTCAAAAGGTCAAAGCTTCCAGTTTGCTAAGCTCTCACTCTATCCTCTTTAATCGTTATATCAAAGGGGAATAGTATCGTTTATGCTAAAAGCTTTGTTGCATTATGGCTGCCACTTCCTTGTATGCCCTCTCTTGGCTTATCTGCTTTGGGAGTACAGGGCTAAGCTTGGTCTTAAGGCTTTTGTCATAGTTCTATTATCAATGCTTGTGGACTTAGACCACCTATTTGCAACTCCGATATTTGATCCTAATAGGTTAAGTGTCGGTTTTCATCCTTTGCATAGTTATCCGATGATTGCAGTTTATTTGATAGCCTTAGTCTTTCCTTATAAACGTTTCAAACTTTGGTGGGGCTTCCGTCCCTTAGCTTTTGCTCTCCTCCTGCACATGCTAACCGATTACTTAGACTTCTATATCTTTTAATCTTATAAAAATCATTTTTACCTAAGAGGGGGTGTCAAAATGCAAATTTTGGCATACCCTCTTTCTGTGTTTCATAATAGGATAAAGTGCAAGGTGCTGAAAGTGAGGACGAAGTGAATATACTAAAGTATATGCTCAAGCCCAAATCTTGAAAGTAACGAAGCAATTTACCTATTATGATACACGCTCTTGTTTTTTATGTGTTTGTTCAATGGCTGTGAGCTTTTAGTCTCACATATATGAAACTGGAGTCTCATATGGAAGATATTATAGTCTCATATATGTGAAACTCGGAGTGAACACTGAATAAAATAAGGCCTTTGATAGGTTCTATTCGTATATATTATTTATATAGATACAATTTTGTATCTTTGAGAAAAGTTCAAATAAAGATGTTTAAGAAATTAGCAATATGTCTCAAGAGTATTTCACTCAGTCTTCTGTGTCTTTTTGCACAGGCAAATTTGTATGCTCAAGCTTCTGAAAATTTCATTGAGAACCCAAGTTTTGAAGAGCTTAGAAGTAATAATAAAAAGGTTAAAAACTGGATATTCCCTAACGACTTGGCCATAAAACCAACAAAGAGTAACCCTCACGAGGGACTATGGTGTCTGTCTTTCTATGCAAACTCAGGTTCTTTCTCAAGTGTTCGCTTTGATCCTGTTAAATATGAGAATACTTGGGAATATATCCCTGTCAAGGAAGGAGAGGAGTATCGTTTGACCTACTGGTTAAGGGCAGATAAAGCACAAACGAATGTCTACCCTTCGCTTACTTGGGTAACCAGTAGCGGCAATAAGAGTTTTTCTCGTTTGGAAGCTAATATAGCCTCTATTACGACTAAGTGGACAATGACAACTGTTGACTTCACTGTTCCTGCTGGTGCTGAAAGGCTTGGAGTAAGTTATCGTGTTCATAAAGAATATAACGGAGGGTATATTTATATTGATGATATTACTTTAATAAAGATTGGGGAAGGCTCGGGTGTGGTAAGGTATCCAGCCCCAACAGATTTGAGAACTAAATCTTATCAGCGAGAGATTGAGTTAAGTTGGAACAAGGGGCTTGTAGATGGTGTTTCTTGGGAGATTAGACTAAATGGTAGTCAAATAATTCAATCAAATAAGCCATCTTACTGCTTTACAGAACTAAATCCCAGTCAAGAATATAAAATTGAGCTGCGTTGTCGCAAGGGAAATCTTGTTTCGGATTTTACCTCTCCTATTTTTGTTAGAACTAAGCAATTTACTGCAGGGCGTGATGAATTAGGGCGAGTACCCTATATTCGTACTATTGATGAATATGGAATGTGTCCTCAGACAATTGATTTATACTTTATAAACCTATATAATGTAGATGCCAAAATTAAATATCTTTTTGATGGTGTAGAGATAAAGCCTAATGGCAAACAATTAACCTTTCCCAAAAAAGGGAAACATCATCTGCGAGTAGATATAGAGGAAGATCAAGAACATTCTTGGCTTTTGGACTACAAACTGACCATTAGATAAAATGAAACATCGAATTAGTTTTTTACTCTTATTACTGTCTTTGTTTGCCTGTGAACCAAAGAGTAATAAAGATATGCCAAAGTTGATGATTGGTAAGCAGGATTTCAAGCAGATAGACATCAATACAGAAACGCTGCGTCGTATTGTGCTTTTAGGAGGGAATGGAAAATATACTGCTTCCATTGCTAACCCAAATATCGCTTCTCTTAAAATCGTTCAAGATACGCTTAAAATAATGGGCTTATATGAGGGACAAACTTATGCAACGATTCATTCGCATAATTTCAGTAAACGCTTAAATATTGCCGTAGTACCTCCTCGTTTAAGTTTTAGTCATAATGAGATTAGACTTAGACCTGCTGATTATAGCCAGTTTGTTACGCTTAACGGCGGAGGAAAAGATGTACACATAGAATTAGATGACCCACAAGATTGCTTGCAATATAAGTGGAATGCAAATACCAATATCATTGAACTTTTTCCACGATATGAGGGCGAGGCTATAATTAGGGCTAAGTCCGAAAAAGGCGAAGAGCAAAGCCTAAAAGTCTATGTTCAGTCAAGCGATCGAATAGAAACACAAGATATTGGCTTTTATTCTACGCGTTCGGGGAGTGTCTATCCGATCTTTGGAACACCTCTTTTCGCTTTTGTCAAGGGTAAGGGACTTTGGCTATTTTCTTCTGCACAGGCAGATATGAGCTCTAAGAATAGAGTCTTTATTGAAGCCCTTCCGTCTTTGAAGAAAGGCACTTATGCGGATGTTAAGTTGCACTTCTATCTTTTCAAAGATAAGCTAAGCAATGAACTTAAAACGGATACCTATAAGCTTTTTGTTGAAGAGATTGATGCTGAAAAGGTTTATCTACGAGGTAAGGGTTTTCGCTTTGTTCTGCCAAGTTATTTTATAGAGTAGGCTGGTAGCTATTTGTTCAGAATGAAAATAAATATGTATTTTTGTATGTATAAGTTAGTAGAATTATCTACATATATATAGAAGATGAAAGGAATTGTTCTTGCAGGTGGTAGTGGTACGCGTTTATATCCTATTACCAAAGGGCTTAGTAAACAATTACTACCCATTTTTGATAAACCAATGATATATTATCCAATATCAGTATTGATGTTGGCTGGTATTCGTGAGATATTGATTATCTCTACACCTCAAGATTTGCCTGCCTTTGAACGATTACTTGGAGATGGTAGTAATTTTGGTGTAGAGTTTTCTTACGCAGAGCAACCCTCACCTGATGGCTTGGCACAAGCA
>PDWI01003462.1_pt1 | contig 23196 bp, 25 predicted proteins | sample 1430891 | NCBI WGS metagenome assembly PDWI01 (sample SAMN01162508, study PRJNA174530) | Oral metagenome, whole genome shotgun sequencing project. | biome: Marine environment; feature: Marine mammal; material: Swab sample of the gingival sulcus; isolation source: swab sample of gingival sulcus... | reverse complement strand
GCCGGCGCCCTCGTTTTTGGCGATTTCGGTGAAGTGGTCGATTTGTTTGCGGCTCAGGCGAGCGCCGCCTTTGACGCAGATCGCCTTGATACATTCGGCTTGTTTGAAGACGCCAAATTCGGTGTTCTCGAATATATCGGTCAACTCGACCAGTTCCATACCATAGCGCAGATCTGGCTTGTCTGAGCCGTATTTTTCCATCGCCTCCGAGTACGGAATGCGCGGGATGTCTTCGCCAAATGTCAGTTTTTTGCCGGCAAACTCGGTCGCCAACTGCTTGATCAGCGGGTCAAACGTAGTGCGCACCTCCTCGCCGTCTTCGACAAAACTCATCTCGGCGTCCAGCTGGTAGAATTCACCGTACAGGCGATCGGCCCGCGGGTCTTCGTCGCGGAAACAGGCCGCCAACTGGTAATAGCGCGGCACACCGCCGACCATCAGCAATTGCTTGAACTGCTGCGGCGCTTGCGGCAGCGCGTAAAATTTGTCCTCGTGCAGACGGCTGGGGATCAAAAAGTCGCGCGCCCCCTCTGGGCTAGAATTGGCCAAAATCGGCGTAGATACCTCTGTAAAATCCAGCCCCTCTACGTAATCGCGGATAATCCTAAACATCTCAGCGCGGCGGCGTAGCATCCGCTGCATCTTGGGCCGCCGCAAATCGAGATAGCGGTATTTTAGCCGCAGCTCCTCGCCTGCTTGCGCCTCGGCAAACGGCTGGATCGGCAACGTCTCGGCGCGGTTGAGGATGGTTAGCTCATCAACGACGATTTCGATAGTGCCGCTGTCGATATTGGGATTGGTCAAACCCTCGCCGCGCTCCGCCACCACGCCGCGCGCCCGGACGACAAACTCGTCGCGCAGCGTCTCGGCTGTCGCAAACACTTCCGCCTGATCTGGGTGAAATACAAGCTGCACCAGTCCGCTGTGATCACGCACGTCAATAAATATCAGCCGCCCGCCGTGATCGCGGCGCGATTGCACCCAGCCGCAAACCGTCACACGTTCATTTTTGCTCTGCGGCGTTGCAGCCGCCATAGTTCGTTCCATGGTAGTCTATTCTACCACTGTTGAGTCGTTTTCTCTAGACATCGACGGCCTTGGGGCCGGTATTGAGCTTTTTGGGGTTGCGCGCGGCGACTTTGCGCAGGTCGTCGTGCTGGTCGGACTGATCGATGATTTTTTGGCCGATCAGCTGCTCGACGGCATCCTCGATAGTGATGACGCCGACCGTTTCGCGAAATTCATTGATGACGACGAGCAAATGCCGACGGTGCTTGATACAAGCGCTCAGCGCATCGCCGAGCGTCTGGTCTTCGTGAATATAAAAAGCGCGCGGCTCCATGACATCGCGAACGATTTTTGACTCTGGCTGGTCGAGTGTGAATAGCGTGTAGATGTGCAGCACACCGACGATGTGGTCAATGTCGCCCTCAAACACCGGAAAGTGACTATGTCCTGTTTTGTGCAGACCGTCGAGCACGAGCGGACCGAGAAGCTCATTGACTCCGATCGCTTCCATGACGCTGCGCGGCGTCATGTAGTCTTTGATGATTTTTTTGTCAAAACCGAGCACTCCATGCAGCATCAAGCGCTCGTGTTTGGCGACAAACCGAGCTGATTCATCGACCATATGCTCCAGTTCCTCGCGCGATGCAACGATGCGCTCCGACTGCATGTCGGCGGCCCCGCGAAACGGGCTGATAAATCGCCTTGCGCGATCAACCCAAGCCAAAAACGACGCTTCGTGGCGATCATACAGTCGCTGCGCACGGTTGCGAAGCGGCGTAAACGACGACGCACGGTTGTAGAGCAGTGTCAGCAAAAATGCCAGTAGCAGCCCCACATCCCAACCAAAACGATGGATCAACAAGGCTGATGCCACGACAAGTGTAAAGGCGATCACGATCCGCCGCAGTGCCATCACCTCGCTCAAAAGCTCTCCGCGGCGCCATTCGAGCAACGCACCCTCCTGTTTGGCGTCGAGCCGCCGGCGCAGCTCAAACTCGCTGAGCGTGCCTCGGCGCGGTACCACGCCCGCCACCACCAGCAGCAAAAAGACGAGGCCGATAATCAAAACTACCATACATATATTGTAGCCTATGCGCTATCGACAATGCTATACTACTGAGTAGCAGTTAATCGGGAGAACGTATGACAAAGACCCATTGGATGATTTTTATTGCAATTTGCGCAGCGATACTCGGCGGCCTAGTGTGGACGTCGCGAAGCTCGAGAGTTGACGTTTCAGACATCGATGCCTTTCGCCTCATCGAAGCCAGCGACGCAAACGGCAACATAGCCGACCACATCTATACCACGCCAGATTCTGACGTTGTCGTCTATGAGTACGCTGATTACCAGTGTCCAGCCTGCCAGAACATCTCTCCTATCATCAAAGAAGCTGTTGAGCCGTACCGAGACAGGGTGACGCTCGTGTTTCGCAACTACCCGCTGCCGACTCTGCATCCAAACGCCCGAGCCGCCGCTGCAGCAGCTGAGGCAGCTGGCTTGCAAGGCAAATTCTGGCAGATGCACAAAAAACTATTTGCCGACCAAAATTCCTGGAGCGGTCTTGGCGGCGACAAACGCAGCAAGCAATTCGCCAGCTACGCCACTCAGCTCGGACTAGACGTCGAGAAATTCAACGCCGATGTCGCCTCAGACGCCGTGCGCAAAAAAATTGATTTTGACCGCGCACTTGCGAGCGGCCTCAATATTTCAGGCACGCCGACGATATATGTCAACGATACGGTTGTCGACAAATCAGTCAAAGACGGCAAGCTCGTGCCGTCAGGCACCGAAGACTCGACGAGCGTCGTTTCGAGCGCCGAGCTGTTTCGCCAATACTACCTCGTTCCCGCCATGGAAGAGGCCGGCATCAATACCGACATAGAGCAATAGCGGGCGGCGTAACGGCCACAAAAAACACCCTAGCGTGAGTTTCGCTAGGGTGTTGTCTATCGCCACCTTGGTGCGTCGTCGCAGGGCAACGCCGTATCTATTGCGCGAGATACGTCTGCCACTTGGCAGGCGCCACGTCAACTGATACGACAGCGCCGAGGGTTGACGCGTCCTTCACAGCTATAGGCATGCAATCTCCTTGTTTGGTGTGGTGCGCGTGCAGCGCGTGATCGACCTTAGTATTACAAGTCCACCAATGTACAAATATTGTTTGTGTCAGCACGCATTACGCACGATGCACAGCGTAGCAATGCACTAGCTAACCGTCAATACAATGACACATTTCTGGCGTTTCTCGCCATAGCGTTACCATAATGTGTCATCTAATACAAAAAGCTTATGTAGATAGTTGTATATTTTTCATCAATATTAGCGTTCACGCATAAAATAGTAGACCAAACTACCAGCCGCCACCACGCTGACAAGAATGATCACGACAAACGTACCAGGCCACGTATCACCAGGCAACACGACATTCATACCGAAAAGACCGGCCAGCATCGTCGGAATCGTAATAGCGAGCGTCGCGACGGTCAATATGCGCATCGTTTCGTTGAGCTTGGTGTCCATAACGGCGCGGTAGCTATCGCGCAGGTTGTTGATCGTCCTCAGCAGCGATTTACAGCGTGCAATCACCTGCTTCATATCGACCGACAGGGTTTCAAATAAATCTCGGTTTTCCTCCTCGAGCCGCCAGTGTTTGCCCGATCGTATTCGCTCGAGCGCTGTGTTTGTCGGCATCAAGGCGTCGAGATAATCGTTGAGTTTGCGCTCATACTCGACCAGCGTGGCGATATCGCGATGGCTCAGCTGGTGGATATTGCTCGTCACCGCCCGCATCTGGCGATTGATGTTGGCAACCCGCGTCTCATAGAGATCGATCAGGGCATCCATCATCGCAAAAAATGTATTTTCTCGATCGCTCGTCGCCACCTGCGTGCGCTCGACAAATGGCTGCCACAAACGGCCGAGCGAATCACGGCTGACCGTCACGATATACGCCCGGCCAATCGCAAACAAAATCGGCGTCGTAAAATCATTGAAATCATCGTCGGTATCAGGCAGCCGCGTAATAAAGTACGTCCAATCATCCTCGCTGTCGACGCGCGGCACCTCATTGGGGTCGAGCGCATCGGACACGATATCGCCATTGATCCCGAGGCTGACGAGTTGTTCGATCTCTTTTTTGCTCGGACGCTCGACACGCAGCCAATCACCCTGCTGGAGGCCTGATGTATGAGCCGTCAACGTCGTGTCATACGGTGTGGAGCGGTAGTATTGAATCACACTGTCTACTATACACGATTATGCTTCAGATGTTTCGCTCACACGCGAGCTCAATCATCTGGCGACTACGCGTTTGGCAAAATCAGCCGAAATGTGCTGCCAGCGCCAGGCTTCGAAACAAGCTCGATCGAACCGCCGTGTGCCGCTGCTATTTTTTGCGCGATGTCGAGGCCGAGTCCGTAGCCGCCTTTTTTGCTGCGCGAGCGCGCTTCATCACTGCGATAAAAGCGCAGAAAGATGTTTCGCTGCTCGGATTTGGCAATGCCCGCGCCATTATCCCTCACTGCTATGGCCGTGTAGCCGCGCCGGTTGGACGCAGTCGTGATTGTGACGACTTCATCTTTCGGGCTGTATTTGATTGCGTTGTCGAGCAAAATCGTCAACGCTTGCGCCGCTGTATGCACGTCGGCAGACACATTACGCTTGACGCCGTCATACTGGATCGTGATACCGCGCTCTCGCGCCTGCGCGACCGTATCGCTGATCGCCTGCTCGACAATTGTACGCGTGTCAATCGGCACGAGCTGCAGCTGCGACTTGGTGGTTGCCGCCTGGAGCAGCATCGTGCTCATCTGCTGGAGCCGCTGCACGTCGTCGAGGTTGTCCTGTAGAATACGGCGTGCTTCGGCGAGCGTCAGTTTTTTGCGCCGCAATGCGACCTCATTGGCGGCCTGGATGGCAGTCAGCGGCGTACGCAATTCATGGCTAGCGTCGCTGACAAACTTGGTCTGTGCTGCCATGTTGCGCTCGATCGGCTCCAGTGTCCAGCGAGCGAGCACGAAACTAAACGCCGCCCCAAACAGCAACATCACTAGATTGAGCACATAGAGCTGAACGACGAGGCCGCGCTTGCCGTCGCGAACGTTTTCGCGTACATACTGGCGATACTGCTTGAGCCGATCAGTCGGCACGAACTGGCTGCCTTCGGCCGCGAAGTACGAGTCGTCGACGACTTGGCGCTCTAGATACGAGCTCGACACCGCATAGATCACCAGGCTAAACGAAATACTCATCGCCATGATGATCGCGAGATAGATCAGCAATAGGCGCGACGTCTGCGAGCGCCAAAAATCAGCAATTTGATCAATCACGCCTCGTCCTTGATGACATATCCAAACCCTCGCACAGTTTGGATAAGCGGCCTGGCGTCGGCAAACGGCTTGTCGATTTTGTTGCGCAGGTAGGCGACAAACACTTCGACATTGTTTGGCAGCACATCGGCATCAAAATCCCATACGTGATTGATGATCGAATCTTTGCTGACAATTTTGTCTTTGTTGCGCAGCATATACTCCAAAATCGAGTATTCCTTGCTCGAGAGATGAATGTCCTTGCCACCACGCTGGACAGATTGCTTGGTGGTGTCCATGGACAAATCATCGACAGTGAGCACCGTATCGAGCGCGTCGTTTGGCCGCCTCAGCAGTGCGCGAATACGCGCCAGCAATACGTCAAAGGAGAATGGCTTGGCGAGATAATCATCAGCACCAGCGTCGAGTCCGGCGACGACATCAGACGGCTGCGACTTGGCTGTCAGCAGCAAAATCGGCGTATGATTATCGGCGGCGCGCAGTTTTTTGCTCGCTTCGATACCATTCATATGCGGCATCATGACGTCCATCACGATGACGTCATAATTATCAGCGACGGCCGTCCGATAGCCTTCGTCGCCATCATAGGCAACATCAACCGCGTAGCCCTCGTCACTCAGCCCGACCTTGAGTGCCTGGGCAATACGATGCTCGTCTTCCACTACCAACACTTTCATACAGCATCAGTATACATGGTGTTTGCTGAGACTTGGCTTAAAAAACAGTAACTACCCCTATAAAATCGGTGGCGCGTCAATACGCGTGGGCCGATGTCATCTCTGGCCAAATGTAGCCTGCGACCGACTTGCCTTTGCTCGACAGCTGAATCCACCAGTCTCCAGCGGTACGCTGCACTGTGACGAGCCCTTTGCGGCGCAGACTCTCGATAATCGCGAGCAGACGGCCGCGTTTCATGCCCAATGACTGCTCGAGGCTCACGATGTCTTCCTCGCCGCTTTCGGATATTTGTTGGAGCACCAGTGCATCTTCGTTATTGAGGTTTATTTTTCGTGATCTCATGCCATACTCCTTTCGTAACAGTTTGCATATTAGTTACTATCCGCCTGTTTCCTTAAGTAGGGCTTAAATGATGTACGAATCACTATCGGCCCGCAAACCGAACGTCACGTAGCCTGACCTGCATGAAGGACGGACCTTCATGCAACGGTAAGACTTGATCTATGTATTATGTGTTGTCCAAGATCGCCTGGACGGTCTTTGTTTGGCCATACGCCGACCACAGCGACACCCTGCTGCCATCTGCGCGCACTGCGGCAAAGCTCGGCATCAATTGTTCGCCGTGTCTGGCATAGAGCTGGCTGCCTTCTTTGGTCGCGACGTCGACGCGAATGATCTGCGTGCCTTTTGGCAATGTATCGCTCGCCTGGCTGATCTCGCCATCAAACGCACGCGCCTCGGCCGAACTGCGCTCATAAAAAAACAAAATCGTTCGATCAAACGCCTCGTCTTGCAGCGCGCCTTCCTGCAGTGCAATGTAGCGGCCTGGTTTGAGCGCAACGCGCACTGGTAGCGGCTCCTGCGGCGAGTCGATCGTCGCCGGAGTATTGAGACTTGACAGCACCATCCACCCCACAGCGAGAGCAGCCATCACGACACTGCCAGCGAGTAACCACCATAGTTTTTGCATAGTGTGTATTGTAGCACTTGTATGCAAATGTACACGATTTGTGCATGTTGATGTAAATACTACTACGTATTTTTACTCTGTTGTATTGCCATGAGCGTTGTTTTGTGTTGACTCGCTTACCTGTTCGTCATATGCTCAAACTTGTGTTTTTTGGAGTCCGTTTTGAGAGCCGGGCTGTAGAAAATTAGCAATAGATCACGCTGATCGCATACAGAAAGTAAAAACACCAGCGTGAGGTATAAGGGAGAATATCGCAATGAAATTATCATCAACTCTAGTTGCAGCTAGCCTGCTTGCTGCTGCATTCGCGCTGGGCGGCAATACCGCCTACGCGACCGACAGCGACGCTGCCGCACCGAAAAAGGATGCGGACGCCACCATCGTCACCGTCAAGCGTGGTGATACGCTCGAAATGATCGCTGACAAACACGACACTACATACGTACGTATCTTCAACGCAAATGATTTTTTGGTTAGCCCAGACGTCATCAATCCAGGCGACAAACTGCGTATCCCTCGCGAGGATGCAAAGTTGCCCGATCGTTTTGGCGAACTATACGCAGCCGCACCTGCCGCTGCACCCGTCTATTACAATACGTACAACACAGCTCCTGCCGCACCGGCGGCGGCCGCACAGCCTGCCCACTATGGGTACAGCGGCTCCACCGCTGGCAACACTTACGCCTGGGGCAACTGCACGTGGTATGCCAAAAATCGTCGCCCTGATTTGCCAAACATGCTCGGCAACGGCGGCTCATGGCGAGCCAACGCAGCCGCTCGCGGTTACGCTACCGGCAACACACCACGACGCGGCGCAATCGCCGAGCAAGCCGGCCACGTTGCCTACGTCGAGTCAGTCAACCACAAAAACAATACTGTGACAGTATCCGAGATGAACTGGGGCGGCGGTGTCGGCAGCGTCAACCGACGCACTGTCAGCGCCAACACGTTCAGCGGTTATATCTACTAGTCAGCCAACCGCTTCATGTATGCCTCGCAGATGCGAGGCATACATTTATTCCCAGCGAAACAACCGAAATGCCAATGCATATACGACGATAGCCCACACACCAATCATCAGCAGCTCGGGACCAAGCTGCAGCAGTCCGACTCCCTCTTCGGTTATGAGTTTGCGAAAGCCATCGACCACTGGAGAGAGCGGCACGTAGCTTGTCATGTTTTGCAGCCACTCTGGAAACAAAAAGCGCGGGAAAAATATACCAGAGAGAAACATCAGCGGAAACGCTATCAAGTTTGCCAGCGGCGCAGCTTGGTTTTCGTTCCTTGCCCAGCCGCCTATGGTCAGCCCAAACCCGATCATCATCGCCGCCGCCAATACTGCAAACACCGCCAACTGCAACCAGCTGCCGCGCATCTCAAATCCAAAAACGACCACCGCGGCGCCCACCATCAGCAGCAGGCTGAGCATCGTCACGGCGAGATAGTGCAGACCATTGCCGATCACTAGCTGCGACGCCCGAAACGGCGCAGCACGCAGGCGGCGAAATGAACCGCGTTGTTTTTCGGCCGTCATCACAGACGCCAGCCCAAAAATCGCCGAGCCTAGAATAGTAAACCCGAGCAGCCCCGCAAGTGTGTGATCAAACCTCGAAACCCCCTTGCCGCCAGTCACCGTGTGCGTGACACCAAACGACGGTTTTGGCTGGCCCACTTGCTCGTTGAGGTTGGCGAGGATCTGGCCCATGATTGCTGCCACGGTCTGACCTGCTTGCTCAGAGCTAAATCCGGTCTGTACTTCCAGCTGCCCGCTCGGTTTGCCTGTCGCATCGACGTCGCCAAACGTGTGCGGCAGTAGTACGACACTGTCGACCTCGCCGCGTCTCATTGCCTGCTGAGCTTGCTCAATCGTCGCAAATGAGTCATCGATTTTGAGCACGTCGACATCAGCCAGATTGCCGCGAAACTGCCTAGAAAAATTCGTGTCGGCCTCATCGACCAGCGCTAGCGAAAAACTAACATCCGAATTGTTGACCATCGAACCAAATATCAACAGAAACATCAATGGAAACAAAAACGTGAAAAACAAGGCCGTCTTGTCGCGGAAAAAGCGCAGCTGATACGCCCGTGCGACACGCAATATACCAATACAATATCGTTTCATCATTCGCGAATCGCCTTTCCGGTGAGATCGATAAACACGTCCTCGAGATTGGCTTGTTCGACGACCGTTGCTTTTTTGAAGCCGCGCTTGATGAGTGCTTTTATCAGGCGCTGCGGCGTATCGACGGTCAGAATCGTACCGTGGTCCATGATCGCGATTCGGTCGCACAGCAGCTCCGCTTCATCCATATAATGCGTCGTCAGCACGACAGTGATACCGCGTTTTTTGATCGATTTGACGAGCTCCCACAGATTTCGCCGCGCTTGCGGATCGAGGCCGGTCGTCGGTTCATCGAGAAACAGGACGCGCGGCTTGTTGACGAGCGCGGCCGCGATACTAAATCTCTGCTGTTGCCCGCCTGAGAGATGCTCGACATAGCTCGACGCTTTTTCGGTCAACTGCACGTCGGCTAGCAGCTCGTCAGGATGAGCGGCTTCGCCATAGAGACCAGCAAACATAGTCAGCTGTTCGCGCAGTGTCAGCCGCCTGAAAAACGCCGCCGTCTGCAGCTGGATGCCGATGATTTCTTTGATCGCAAATGGATCGCGGCGCACATCGATGCCGTCCAACATCACGTCGCCGTCATCGATGGGACGCAGCGCTTCGATCATCTCGAGCGTTGTCGTCTTGCCGGCGCCGTTTGGCCCCAGAATTCCGAACACCTCGCCCTCGCGCACGTCAAATGAAATACCGTCAACGACCGCTGTGCCGTGATAGTATTTGCGGAGATTTCTGACAGAAACGATCTGCTTCACAATCTGATAGTAGCACATCGATTGCGGCAGTCGGTAGACGCTACGCCCGCAGCTGCGTCTCGAGATCGACTTGCCACTGGAACCAGCCTTGCTGAACCATCCAGCCGAGCAGTAGTTTGTCGATACCAAATAGGATCAGCACGCCGATGACGATGAGCAGCAAGCCCATGATTTTGTGAAATGTGCTGTTTGGATCCAGCCCCCAGCCGAGCTTGGCGATCAGTGCGCGGCCAGCCATCAGCACCGCCGCGATCATGACGACCAGTCCGGCGATATAGACCAAAAGATAGACCAAGCCATCGATCGGCGACACAGGCAAAATCGTCGCCACAATTAGCAGATACGTCGGACTGCAGGCGCTAAACACTGGACCAAGACTGGCGCCGAGCAATACGTCGCCGATCCAGCCGCGCCGCGAAGCGGCACCAGCCATCAGTTGCTGGCTTTTGGTAGCAAAGCCGAGTTTCACCGCCAGCTGCTCCCACAGATTAGGCCAGAGCATCAGCCCGCCAAACACCAGCACGATACCGCCGCTGATAGTGCGCCAGACCGCGTCGGGCACGCCCAGGAGCAGTGTCGTACTCTTGAGAAGTATACTAAACAGTAAAATCGAACTGGCCAGCCCGCCGATTACCCACCACGGGCTGCGGCCGCGTTTGGCATCGCTGCTGCGCGCCATCAACACCGGCAGAATGCCGATGACGCACGGAGCAAGCACCGAGAGCATCCCGGCCAGCAGCGACGTGATGATGAGAGCCGGTGTCATTTCGTATTCTCAAGTACAGCGTCGAGCGAGGCGTTGCCATTGCCAATCCAGCTGGCTTTTTTGTTGCCCTCGCTATCGACACGTACAAACGTCGTTTGTACGGTTACACCATACTGCTGTCGGAGATCTTTGTACGAATCATAGTCGACTAGCAGGATTTGCGTACCCGCTGGAATGGTACCGTCTCTGATGGCGGCGTCAAATGCTTGACAATCAGGACACCACGGCGCGTGGAAAAATAGCAGCGTCGTGTCGTATCCTGCAGCACCGACTTGCGGTGGTGCGTACACGACGTAGCGGCCATCGGCTTGGCCGTCTTGGTCGACGTCTGTCTCTAATGATTCGCCATTGACTTCAACACTATTTTCGGGTCGGGGGTTGGACGTCTGTGTCGCATCGTTTGCTTGGTTGTCTTGGTTGTTGGTAAGTGCGTACCATGTACCGGCGCCGAGCGCAGCAATCAGCACGACTCCGAATATGATGATGAGGGTTTTGCGCATTGTTGTATACTTCTCCTATCGCTACTGCGTTACTTATAAATGCTTTTTGAGATCATCCTCGAGGACGGCCTGCGGACGCATGCCGACGAGCTGGTCGACGACTTTGCCGTCTTTGAATACCTGCAAATTCGGGATGCCTTGTACTTCGTATTCGGCCGCAAGTTTGCCGTTGTCGTCGCTAGCTTCGACGTCGATCTTGACGATGTCGATATCGTCTTTCATACCTTCGGCGACTTTCTCAAGTATCGGCGCCATCATGCGGCAAGGCGGACACCATTGCGCCCAAAAATCGACCAAAACCAATTTGTCGTTTTCGAGCACGTGTTTTTTGAACTCTGCTGCGGACGTGACGTTCGTGAGCGCCATCTATTCCCTCCTTTTGCGTTAGATTATTTACGACATACAGTCGCGACAGGTACCGATGATCTTGAGCGGCCCGTCGAGTGTGCAGTCGTTGATCGACGCACCGAGCGCATCTCGCACTGGGTCCGGTACTACTATATCTCGTAGCATACCGCACTTAGCGCACTCGAAGTGATCGTGTGCTGTCGTGTTCGCATCAAACACCATCGCGCCATCGACAGCATGCGGCGCGTATTGCGCCAGACCGTCTTCTATCAGCCGCTGCGTGATACGATGTACGGTCGTATCGCTCAGATGCGGATAGTTTCGGCGCAGATCATCGGCCAGCTGCGCGTTGGTTGCATGACCAGCGCGAGCGAGCGAGTATTTGACTGCTTCTGTGTATTTGCTATGGCGTCGTGTTGTTGCCATAATTCTATCGTAAACTATTTACAATTTTATGTAAACAGCTTTGTCAGACAAATTGCATGATGCTGGCGATTGTGACAGCTGCGCCAGCAATCATATTGAGCCAGAGAAAACGTTTCCAGGCAGCGCGAGCCTCGCCTGATCGAGCGTCTACTATGTTCACAAATGGCGCGACATTGACAACATACAGTACTGCAGCAGCTGCAACCAGCCACGCCCAGCCGCCGAGGCTGGCTGTACTACCAACAGCCAGCACGTACAGCGCCAGTACCAGCCGCGCTGTTGTGCGTGCTCCGAGTACGGTGGCGATCGAGCTGATACCGGCTTTGCGATCAGGAATGATATCCTGAATTGCCCCGAGTGCATGACTGGCCATGCCCCAGCTGAGAAACGCCAGCGCCGCCCACCACGCAGCCGGCGGTGCACCCATCAGTACATACGCGTACACCAGCGGTCCGACGAAATGAATACTCGACGTCAGCGAGTCGAGCAGCGGTACTTCCTTGAAACGCAGACCTTTTAGGCTATACGCCACAACAAAAAACAACAAAATAGCCAGCACGGCGCTACTCGCTCCCGTGCCAAGCATAGTCATCGCCACAACAAACGGCAGGCTCAGGCCAATCGATGCACCGATGATTATCCCGTGGTACGCCTTGGGCGTTACCGCTCCTTCGACACCGCCTTTGCGCGGATTGCGAATATCAGACTCATAGTCAAACACGTCATTGATACCATACATCAGCAGATTGTACGGCACGAGAAAAAACAATGTCCCGATCAGCCAGTGCGTATCGACGCTACCGCCGAGCAGCAAGTAGCCCAGCGCGAACGGGTACGCTGTATTGATCCACGATATCGGCCGGCTCGTCATCACCAAAACTCGTAGCGTATCAATGCCGCAGCGCACAGATTTGCTATAGCGCCACAGCGCTGGCACCATCACCGCCGCGAGCAGCGCGTAGGCAAAATCCTCGATCGGCGCTTGCCATATATCGATGCCGCTTCTGAGCGAGTCATCGTACGCCACAATACCAGCCTGGATGATCAACGAATCAAACACCGCCGTCGCCACCACCAGCACCGTGAGCGTCAACCACACCGCTCTATCCCACCGCAACACGCGCAGCCGCCACAAAACGCCCAGCACCGCTGTGATAAAAATCAGATTGATCAGCGCGTACGCGGCCATTTTTCAACCCCCAGCCGATACACGATCAGTGCAAAATAGCCTAGAAACGTCAGAAACAGCAGCTCTTCAGCAGGAAACTCTGGTCCAATATACCAGCCGCTCATATAGGGTGATTGGCCGCTATAAAACACCCCGCGCCAAATACCGATCGCATCCCACAGCACAAACACCGCGACCGTCGCCGCCAGTGTCAATAGCGTCCGCCGGACATTACACCACAGCGCCAGCTGAAAGCGCCGGTCGATCGCGGCCATACACAGCAGGCCGAGACCAAGCGCCAGCATATACGCAAATTGCATCACGACTCCGCCCGCTCGCGCAGGATACGCCCATGCACAACTTCTGCGCCGATCAAACACATCGGCAGCCCGATACCAGGCACCGTGCCAGCACCGACATAGTAGAGATTGTTTAGCCGCCGGCTTTTGTTGGGTGTGCGAAACAAAATACTCTGGCGCAGCAGGTGCGACTCGCCGCCAAATGCATTGTACTGCCATGCATTGTAATTATCGCCAAACTCGTGCGGCCCAAACACATGCTGCGTCGCTATACGCTCAAGTAGATCTGGCTGATCGATTGCTTTTGCGAGCTGCGCGATGACGCGATCAACAACCGTTTTTTGGACCTGCGCCGTCAGCGAGACACCAGCCGGAATCGGCATCAAAATAAACAGATTTTCACACCCTTTTGGCGCCAGCGAGCGGTCGGTTTTGGTCGGATTGCAGACGTAGAGCGAAGCGTGTTCGGGAATTTTTGCATTGCGATATATATCATCGAAGTTTTCGCGCCACTTGTCGACAAAATAGAGGTTGTGATGCTCGAGCTGCGGCAGCTCGCCCGACACGCCGAGCGAGATCAGTAGCGCGCCTGGACCTGGCTGGCGTTTTTGCCAGTAGCGCTCAGGAAATGACTGATGCTCGGACTCGAGAAGTTTGGTCTCGGTATGATGCAGGTCGGCGTTTGAGATTATAATATCGGCCCTATGTTCCGAACCATCCTCAAGCTTGACACCATAGGCATGACTGCCGCGAACCAAAATATTTGCGACCGGCGAGTCCAGATGGTACGACACATTGTACTCGCCGCCCAAGCGCTGCATATCATCGACTAGCGTCATCATACCGCGCCGCGGATAATAGACGCCGCTACGATAGTCGAGGTGGCTCATCAGACTATAGACGGCCGGCGCCTGAAACGGCGACGCGCCCAAAAAGACCGAGTGATACTCCAGCAGCTGATGCAACCTCTGATCATGAAAACGGCGGCTGACATACCTATGTAGCGGCACGAGCGTCATCCCGAGCATACGCCACGCCTGGCGCATGATATCGGCATGCAGCATGTCGCGCACGCGAAATCGGTCTGTGTAGAGAAAATGCCGCAGCGCGAGGTCGTACGCCGCTGTACTGGTGTTGACATAGTGCTCCAACCGCTTACCGGCTCCTGGCTCGATTGACTCAAATACATGCTTGTCTTTGTCGACATCACCCTGAATGTAGACGGGCGCATGGTTTTCAAAAAAGACTTTGTACCCGGGCGAAAATCGTACGATATTGAGGCGCCTGGCTGCTGATTTGCCCAGCAAATTATAATAACGCTCAAACACTTCTGGCATCAGATACCAGGACGGACCGAGATCAAACGTATAGCCGTCTTTTTTTGTCGCAGCGATGCGGCCGCCTGGATGAGAGTTTTTTTCATAGACATCGACCCGGTAGCCGTCACGAGCCAGCAAATTGGCGAGCGCCATGCCGCCATAGCCAGCACCGATGATGATGGCGCTGAGTCGTTTCACAATACAACCGCCCTACCCAGCAACGCCAGTTTTTCCAACGTCGGTACGCGCATTCGGCGCGATTTGATCGTATCGGCTGGTGCAGCTTCGATACGCGCCAGCAAGCGGCGATAGTACAGATAGCTCGTCATCACCGCCCGCCGAGCTGTGCGCGGCAGCTGCTCGATAGCTGGCTTGGCGCGGTCAAACTCAGCCCGAATATCGGCCTCGATGGCACGTTTGGCTGCGTCGTCAAACCGCGCAAACGTCACTCCGGGAAAATACATCCGCCCGCGACCGTGATAATCGTCGGCGACATCTCGCAGAAAATTGACTTTTTGGTAGGCCGACCCAAGTGCCCGAGCACCCGGCGCCAGACGTTCATACGCCACCTCGTCGCCGCCCACAAATACCTTCAGGCACATCAGGCCGACAACCTCAGCCGAGCCGTAGATGTAGTCAGCGTACTGGCGTGCAGTGTACGACGTTTTTTTGATATCGCTACGCATGCTAGCAAAAAACGGCGCGATCAGCTGCGCATCGATATCGTACTCTCGAGCGCTCAGCCCAAACGCATACAGTAGCGGATTGGTCGAATAGCCACTTTTGCAGGCCTGCATCACCTCGCGTTCGAACGCATCGAGCCGCTGGCGCGCATCCTTGCCCTGATACGTATCGACAATTTCATCGGCCAGGCGAACCATGCCATAGATCGCATAAATATGCGGTCTGACACTCGCATCAAACAAACGGCTCGCCATCGAAAACGACGTCGAGTAGCGCGTAGTCAGCAGTTCGGCCAGCTGATAGCTGATCGCTCGATACTGCTCCACGAGGACTACGCCTTCCGTCCACGCAGCATACCCACGAATGCTGCCAGCCTAGCATGTAGCCCATCATCCGTGATATCGCCGAGCATCGCTTCGGCGTCGTCAAAATACTCTGCGACCATTTTCTCAGCATGCATCTTCGCGCCCGAAGCCTGCATATCTTGCTGGATGGCTTGGAGCTGCTCGGCTGTCGCCGCCGGATTGCCAAATACCTCAAACCGCGCTCGTTGCGCCTCGTCCATGAGCGATAGATGGTACCGAACAAGCAGCGTTTGTTTGCCCTCGCGTAGATCGCCCAATGTGGGCTTGCCGATTTCTGACTCATCGCCAAACACCCCGAGCAAATCGTCCTGCACCTGAAACGCCACACCAACACGCATCGCAAACTGCTCGAGTAGCGCTATCGTTTCGTCCGATGCGGCCGTGCAGTACCCGCCCGCCAAGAGCGGCCCGGCAAAACTATAGCTGGCCGTCTTGTAGCGATAGACCAGCAGCGGACTGATCGGCTCATCAGGCATAAAACCAGTCTCAACATCGAGCAACTGGCCGCCAACAACTTCAAAAATCGAGGTCGTCAATCGAGCATGCAACTTGCTGATGATGCCAGGATCAAATGACGACATAGCAATCTGCTGATACGCCTCGGCAATCAGCAAATCCCCAGCGATGATAGCAGCGCTATTTGCATAGTGCGCGCGGCGTCCGTCGTCGATATAGTCGTCATAGATGTTTTGGTATTCGCCGCTGACATTTAGTTGCCCGTGGCGCATCGTATCCTGATCGATCACATCATCATGCATCAGCGTCGCGACATGCAACAACTCTTGGGCGGCCGCGATTGGCGTAATCTTTTCGTCGACCGTGCCATAGCTCATCATCGTCAGATACGGCCGAAACCTCTTGCCGCCAGCCATCGCGACATGCTCGATCGTCTGCCATAAACGCTGATATTTCGGGCTGATCTGTGCCGCCTGGCGACAACGTTTCGCCAATACATCCGCCAGACAAGCATCGACTGCCTCGCGGGCCTGATGAATAGAGATAAGGTCGGTCATGTAGTGTTAGTATACACTAGATTGCGGCTATTGTGTGCGCTGTGCCGCCCGCGACACTTCAAACGACAGCTTGGCATGTGTTGCGCCATTCTGAAATGCGCTCATTAGCCGACATTGCTCAGCCGCATCGTCGCGCACGTCGCTAAACGCACGACTCGCAAACTCCTCCAACGCCTGTCGGCTCGCCTGCAAAAACACATTTTCGTATGCTGCAGCGTATTCGATACACTCGACCTTGGCATCAGTGACGAGATCGATCTCTGACTCGTCCTCGGAAAAATAGTTGATGTATTTGGTCGAACATTGTTTCAGCCGCTTACGCACCGCCGGAGGCTCCATACACAGCGAGCCATGAAACACCGCAATCGCACCGAGATAGCAGGCAACCTGATATTGGTTTGGGTCGGCCTCGCGCGACTGACCTTCCATTAGGTATGCACTGCACGCAAACCCGAGCAGCGCCATGGTTTTCGGCGAGTTTTCACCCAACAAACCACTTAGTTCGCTCAGCGCTACAGAGATAAACCCATATTCCTCAGTCGCATCTGTGCCGCGTAGTAGCTCTGCAGTCTCGTTGCGTAGTGCATTTGCAAACGCGTCATCTTCTATCGTACTTTGCCGGGGTTGTTCGTCCATGCCGTCTCCATTAGTCTGCTTTCGTGCTGTCATTTTCAGTGTATCTGGCGTCTCGTAGTTGCTGTAGTTAATTAGCGCACGAGCTTATTACGCAAATATACTATACTGTGGCCGATGTGTCCAATATATAGTATGGGCTATTTGCTAATGCTTGCGCCGAGCACTTCGATATCGCGCAGTCCGCCGAGATCGACAACGTTGCGATAGCCATTGTCGCGCAAAATTTTTGTCGCCTGTGACGAGCGATTGCCGCTGCGGCAGTAGACGTAGAGCTTGGTAGCCGGATCGACGTCGGGCAGTTCGCCCTTTTCGAGCGCTTGGAGCGGCCACAATTCGGCGACATCAGCGTGACCGGCGGCATATTCGCTCGGCGTGCGTACATCGAGCAGCTTTGCGCCGCTATCGACGTCCGTAGTGATGGTTTCGTAGCTGAGCTGGCTGGCGTCGTCCGCACGACGTAGGTTCGTCCAAAACACCGCACCGAGCAGTACAGCGATCGCGACCATGATAATGATAACTGGTTTCATATAGCCTCCTCTGATCAATATCAAGTGTAGCACGACTCTCCCATGCTACGATAGGTACTATGCGCGAGTTTGACTTCACAATTCATCAGACGCTTGGCGATCCGTCGCTGGCGCGGGCCGGTACGATTCATACACCGCACGGCGACATCGACACGCCAGCGTTCATACCCGTCGGCACCAAAGCAACCGTCAAGGCACTAACGCCCGAGCAGCTCAGTGCGACCGGCGCTCAGGCAATGCTCGCCAACGCCTATCACCTCTACTTGCAGCCAGGCCATAAGCTAGTCGGGCGAGCTGGCGGCCTCGGCGCGTTTGCGAACTGGCCCAAGCCGACGATGACAGATTCTGGCGGTTTTCAGGTGCTCTCGCTCGGCAGCGGATTCAAAAAGACCGTCTCTATGCAGGCCGACGCTAGCGCAAATACACCACGCAGTAGCCGGCGCGCCTTTGTCGACGACGATGGCGTCGATTTTCGCTCGGTTATCGACGGTAGCCTGCATCGTTTCACGCCCGAGCTATCGATGGAGATCCAGCACCATATTGGCGCTGATATTTGTTTTGCATTTGACGAGCTGACGTCGCTCGCTGAGCCGTACGAGTATCAGGTCGAAGCGCTGGAGCGTACACATGCCTGGGCCGCGCGATCTCTTGCTCATTTTCGCGCGCTGCAAGCCGAGAGCGATCGGCCCTATCAGGCGCTGTTTGGCGTCCTTCAGGGGGCCAACTATCCAGAGCTGCGCCAGCGAACCGCGGCTCATCTCGGTGCGATGGAGTTCGACGGCTACGGTATCGGCGGCGCAATCGAAAAAGCTTGCCTCGGCGAGATTGTTCACTGGACGACAGAAATATTGCCCGCCAACAAGCCACGCCACCTGCTCGGCATCAGCGAACCCGACGACATGTTTGAGGCCGTCGCCCAAGGCATCGATACATTTGACTGCGTGTCGCCGACGCGGGTAGCGCGAAACGGCGCCTTCTATACACGCGATGGCCGCGTCAATCTCACCAAAGCCGCCTTTCGCGAAGATTTTTCGCAGCTTGACCCAGACTGCGACTGCTATACGTGCCACAACTACAGCCGAGCCTACATTCATCACCTACTACGTGCCCGCGAGCGCCTAGCGGCGACGCTGATGTCGATTCACAACGAACATTTCATCATCGGCCTCGTCGATACTATGCGTGCTCGCATCATCGATGGCACGTTTGACAGTTACCGCAGCCAGTGGCTCGCGCGGTACTATCACGCCTAGCAGTCGTCAGCATATTGTCGACTACATCCGGCTGTGCGATTTTCTACACATCCGGTAGCATCGGGCGGCGGCGATCGGTCGAGTTGAGCGGTGCGCCGTTTGGCATACTCTGGTTGTTGGTGTTGACCTTGCGCAGCTCGTTGGTGATTGCCCCGATATTGGAACGTAGATTTGAAACAAAGGTATCTGCTGCCGGCGACTGCGACCTGCCATAAAAGTACTCGACATAGGTCACAACGACGGTCGATGTCGCATCCGTCACATAGACGCCATAATCCTGCATCGCGCGCGCCACCATCAGACCGGCCGAGTTGAGGCCGAGATTATCGATGTTGACACTGCTCGGGATACAGTAGTACGTTCCCATCCGAATATTGCCTCTATATTTGCTCGCCGAAAAGCCGTCTTGCTCACTGGCGGGCCAGACATAGCCAAGCTGCTGCCCGAAGCCATTGCGTTTGATACCTGGGTTCCAGCCAGGCTGCTGTGCAGCGTTGGTGGTGCTACCATCCCAGTAGTAGCCGGTACCGTCCCATTGGCCGGGGTCTATTTTGCCTAGCTGATTGTCCATGTCGACAGCGATAGCAATGGCGTGATTTATCTCACCGGCTTCGATTTCGGCCTGGCGGATCAGCCCGCCGATTGACGAACCGCCCCACGCTCGCACGCCGGCATATGGCCCGAGGCCGTCCGAACGCAAGTCGACGACAGCCATGCGTCGATTGCGGATCCTCGTCGAGCCGCGATCATAGCAGCCGAACATCTCGCAGATCTTGAGCGAGCCATCAGGAAACTCATTGACAATTGCCATGTGCAAATCTGAGTAATTACCGCTCCCGTAGGACGGCTGCACCCACGAAGGAATGCGCCACTTCTCTGTATAGTTGCCGTGGTTGGTATCGACGCATGTCACCAGCGGATCTGCATCCGTGCCCATGACGACGCAGTGCGAAAACGTCTCATAATTCACCGCGGCCGGACGAGCAAACAACGTTCCGTCATATGTCGTGTCGACGTTGTTTTTGATACCGAGATTCCACGGACTCGTGCTGGTGAATGGGTGAGCAAACGGATCGCGTGTCGCTGTGCTGACATTGGCCGTCGTCGTCGCGCTCGCCGAACCATTCCCCGCCTGGAACGCTGCCGTGATAGTGTAGTTGTAGTTATTTTCTAGCGCTACATCTGTGTCGGTGTAACTCGTCGCCGATGCGTCCAGGTTGGCGATCGTCGCACCATCGCGCTTGATGACAAAGCCGTTGATCGGGTCGCCATTGTATGACCACGATAGCGCCACACTCGGCACGGCGACATCAACCGCCGCAGCGAAGTCTTTGATAACGCCAAACCCATACGTACCGTCAGGTACGCCAAAGCCTCGCGCCTCCCACATCGAGTGCCCCCATCCGCCGCTAGTGGCTGGCCCTTGGCGATCAATACAGGTGATACGCAAAAAACGGCCAGTCGGTGACGTCGTAAATGCCGTGATTGTCGCCGTTTCTTTCGGTGTGCCGCCGGTCGTGCCGCGGTAGACCTCAGTCCATGACGAGCCGTCGACCGATACCGACACTGAATAATTCTTGGTGGTGTCGCCCGCCCACACGAGCTCAAGTCGCGTCAGCATATAGACGGCACCCATGTCGACATCGAGATTGATATTGTCCTGTGCCGCCGATACCCAGCGTGTGTTGGTGTCGTCGTCCGTGAGATTACTGAGTGGATAACTACTGTTTGTGCCGCCCGATGACGTAAACTGTTTGCCAAGTAGCAAATTCGAAACCCCAGTGCTTCCCCCTGGCTTGTACCTTCGCTGCATTCGTCTCGCGGCAATACTCACGCACTACATTCTACTACTTGTGCTGCCATACGTAAACCGTCTATGGCATTTTCAAAAAAGTCACCGCAGCCAACGCGCCGGCGGCTTCGCCTACTCAAACTCGCGCCGTTCGCTATGGGCGACAGCCGTCAGCATCATATCGCGTTCGACTGCGGCACCAGCGAGCGCATACGGCAGCATGGACTGACCGATAGTTCGCTGGCTGGCCTCTTTGATCGCGCTCGTTGTATTGGGCATATCCTGACAAAATGCATCGAGCGCTTTCTCCATATTGCGCTGCAGCTCCTCATCCTCCGCCTGCCGCGTGAGCCAGACTGCAGCCATGGCGACCGATGAGGGCGCGGCATGTTCTAGCGCACTCGCCACAACCGCCGTATTGAGCGCCTCAAATACCGTGACTCCGAGCGCGATTGCCCGCAGCCTATCCGCCTGATCATAGAGTCGGCGCGACGACTCGACCGTCGCTCTATGTCCCAGTCGAAACCCCTCGGTCGCACATGTTTCCGAACCATGAAGCTCTGCCAAAACATCGCTATTGGCGACGGCGAGCGATAGTTTTTCGGCGTTGGTTTCGGTCAGATCCTCAATCGGAAATTTCGGCTGTGATTCGGCTGCAAGTAGTAGAAGTGTCATAGTCAGATATTGTGCTATAGTCGCCGCCACGCTACAAGCATGACCATGACTCTACTGCGAGTTGCTGGCAAAATCGGAGTTACCTCCGATTTAAATCCGATTTCAACCGCATAATACCATGCCGCTTCATATGCTTGCCGATTTTTCACGTAACACTTCTAAAACGCCACTTTTTCGCCGCACACGACCCCTCGCCTACCGCGCTGCTTTCCACCCGGTCCCCCACCCGGTGACTGACCAGTCCCGACCCTGGCGACTCGATGGACATCGACTATTATGTAGGTTATGCTAGAAATATGAAGGTGTTGTGCTGTGTTGCCGCTGTGTGGCTGCTTTTGTCGACGTGTGTTGCCGTCTCGTCAGTCGGCGCGACGCCAGCTGGCGACAATATCATCATCACCGAAGTCGAATACGACCTATCGACAGAAGAGGCCGAGTCAGAGTGGTTTGAGCTCTACAATCCGACGCCGTTTGCCATCGACATAACGGGCTGGACGACGCAAGAGGGATCGGGCGCGTCGTTCACGTTTCCTTCCTACACACTCGACGCCGGCAGCTACGCTGTCGTCACCAACGACGCGGTCGATTTTCACACTCGCCATCCTGGCGTGACAGTTGACGTCGAAATGGATCCAGGCGGCAGCGGCCGGCTGCGGCTCAACAACACGGGCGACAGACTGACGCTACGCGATGGTCCGATCGCGACCGGTGCGACCGTCGATTTTATCGCCTGGGAGTCGGCGAGCCCTGGCTGGACAGCTCGCGCGACGACCGACCTTTCGGTCTGCCGTAGTAGCGCGGCCGACACCGACACGCCAGCCGATCTCGACTCAAATTGCACACCGACGCCGCGAGACGGCCCTTATGTCTCTCGCGTGTTCGCCGAATTTTCGGCCGCGTCAGTAGCACAGCCCGAAGCTTCGAGCGCATTGCCGGCACTTGTCGTCAGCGGCCGCACTACACAACCGCAGACCATCACACTGACCGACACTCTCGGCGGCAGCGCGAGTACCGGTACCGACTACACGTTTGCCTCGCCAGCCAGCATCACCATACCAGCCGGCCTCTATGCCAACACGCCGCTGCCCATCACCGGCCTCACCGTCGTCGACGACACTGACGTCGAGCCGGACGAGACGATCGTCTTTTCGCTCAGCGCCAGCGGCGCGCCGCTATCGATCGATGACGCCAACCGCGACGCCGCGGTCTCTGCCAATCTGACCTACACAATAGCAAACGACGACACCACACCAAATCCACCCGATCCGCCAACGACTGGCTCAGGCCCAGCGACACGCGGCCAAAGCCCCACGCAACACGCAACTCTAGCCAACACCGGCGAACCGACGTCGACACTGGTCGTAATCAGCACACTCTTGATCGCTGCCGCTATCGGCATACTGCGTGCTCAGGCCGCTCGAGACTAGCGGGTGGCAAATTTCCTACAACGTGCATTATTATAACCAAAAATGTAACTTGAACTGTCCGCTTCTCTCTGCTAGAGAAAGAGGACTATGGGACGACAATTCAAACAGCTTACAAAAGAAGATAGACACCTCAT
>PDWI01003230.1_pt1 | contig 23206 bp, 22 predicted proteins | sample 1430891 | NCBI WGS metagenome assembly PDWI01 (sample SAMN01162508, study PRJNA174530) | Oral metagenome, whole genome shotgun sequencing project. | biome: Marine environment; feature: Marine mammal; material: Swab sample of the gingival sulcus; isolation source: swab sample of gingival sulcus... | reverse complement strand
CCTTAGCTGGCGAGTAATGAAAGAAAAGAAAATAAAATAAAATAAAAGTAATAACTTATTATTTATGAAAATAAATAACTCATTACTATATTTCCAAAATTAAATTATGATGCAAACATGAGGACTACTGTTGATTCGGTTTGTTCTTCCTTTAGAGCGATATACTTATCAAAACTCTGTTCACAGAAAGAATATATATTTCTCATGTCTGATGCATCTTGTCCAAAATCTAAAACGTCAACATCAACTTTGACCCAGCCCATTTTTAGGAGTTCTCTTACAGCCTCATCTGGTATAAGCGGTACAGGAACAAGCCCAAATACATTAGCATTTAGCACGCTGTGATCAAGCCAAAAACGATCATGACCATCCTTCGCTCCTGCCTTTGTTAAATCAAAAGTTCTTGCCTTAGCAAATTTTTCAAGGTAATCACCTTGATATGGATCTACAACATCAACCGGCTTATATAAAAACTCAATTGTGTTAATATGCTTGTAGTAGATGCCTGTTGCACAATCGGTAACATTGTTGATGATATTTTCAACATTCATCACACTATTTTTTATCATTCTTGAAACATTTTTTGCTCTATCATAATCATCAACAGATATCGCATATTCCAATTCATAGATATAATGTTTCAATGATTGTAAGTTGGCTTCCACTGATAAGACCCCCTTGACACTTTAAATTTTATTTACAATTAAGATTATAGCACTTTTTGTGCAATTTTCAAAGCTTTTTTTTAAAAAAAACAGATTTTTTTTTTATTTTTTGTATAAAATTAAAAAAAATTAACAAAAAATCATTTTATCGACATAAAGTTACCAAATGTACCACGATTTCCGCACTGTTTTTTGCATATTATACTGCTTCAAAATAGATAATTTGCCTATTCATACTTAATTCTTGTAACAATTTTAGGGTTTCTTTTTTGCGTTTATTATCATAAGCCATTAAAGCGTCATCTATTATAATCGGACACATACAATTTGGGTCTAGATTATCCAGATAAGCAATTTTTAAAGATAATACTACCTGAGCTTGTGTGCCAGTGGATAGCATTTTAAAATCTAAAAATTCAGCGGTGTTTTTATCTTTAAAAACTATTTCTGAACTTGCACTATATTCTATATACACCTTACAATCTGGAGCAAGCACTGTTAAATATTCATCGGCAGATTTAACGTAAGATGGCTTTAGTTTTGTTTTTAATATTTCAAAACTTCTTTCTATAATTTTTTCTTTTAAAGTTAACTGATTATATATCTTTGCCAATCGCTGGTTTTCTTTTTTTATCTCTTCTCTCACATTCTTTATTTCTGCTACACTTAAACCTTGGTATTCTGACATAGTAATATGCTCTTTATTTAACAGACGCTCTTCCAAGCGAGCAATTGTTTCCTTAATATTAGTTAAACCCTGCACTTGATTACTTATGTTTTCATCAATTTTATACAATTCAGCTTCTATATCAACACTCTTTACATTTTCAATATCACCACAAAATTCTGAATCCTCAAGTTCTAACTCTATGAGCTTTAATTGCTTTTGATTTAATTTCGCATCTTCAAATAATTGCTCTAACTTTGATTCATCTAAAAAACCCCATAAATTGATATACGTTTTTTCAATCTTATCTATCATATTTTCTATATTACTTTTTTCTTTTGTTAAATTTAACAATGTACTATTTAAGCTTTCTTGCTGTTTTATACTTAATAATAAACCTGCCTTTTCTCTATGATATAATTCTGCTAATTCTAAAATACTATACCTAGATTCTTTAATAATTATATCGATATCATTATAATGCATCAGCATTTCATCAAGATTTTTATTTATGCTCTCATATTCTATTTTTATTTTTTGGTATTCATCGATAGTAGCTAAATCTTTAGATATCAATTCCATCACTTCTTCTGTCGGTTTTTTTAAAGTACTGACAAGGTTTCTACCTCTATTTAGTTTTAAAAGTTCAACATACTTATCTATATTGATATCTATGATTTTTTCAAATGCATATTTTTCTTGTTTTTCCTTGTTTTTTATAAATAAAAAAACAAAAAATGAAAACAAGACAAATCCTATACCACTATATATATTAAAATAACTAAGCACAAGAGTAATCAATATAATACTAAAATAGATACTCTCTTTGTTTTTGAAAAGCGCTTTTTGATTTATCCAGTTAAACTGCTCCATCTTACTAAATTCAATCGAATAATCTAGCAGTTCTTTGTGTGCTTTTTTTGTATCGATATCACTTGCATCAATAAGTGATGATTCTCGTAAAGTATTTTCCTTGAGATGAAGTTCTCTGCTTAGTTTTTCAAGTTGATTAGCTGAGTGAAAAACTTCTCTAAGTTCATCATCCTGATCAAGTAGCACTAAATTTTTTAAGCTATTATCAAAATGTTTGCTTTCTTCTTCATTCAAACTATTCTGAAGTTCAGCTATTTTTGCTTCTATACTATTTAGTTTTTCTTTATATTTATTTAGTTCAGCTAATTTTGGTGAATCAGCTATACTTTTATAGTTATTAACTTCACTTTCTATTTTTAACTTTTTATAGTCCGATATTAGCTTATAGATTTCACTGTCTTTTTCCAACGTTACTTTAGTTTGCTTTAAACTACTTAATTCTTCTTCAATCATCAATTTTTTTTCATTTAAAGCTAAATATTCAGCATAATCTTCTTGCTTGTTCCTTTCCAATTCAATAAGCTCTTTGATATGCTCATTTATTTTGATAATCTGCGTTTCATTTTTTTTAATTTTAGAATTGGAATTAGAACTATTGGTGTAAATTTCACGCTTTTGTTGATCAATACTTTTTTTGATATCCTCTAAACTATTCCCTTTGTAGTTAATGCTTTCATACAAAGAAATAGTTGACTTCTTAATGGTTTTTAAGAATTTTTTATGTTCTTCTATACTGTCAGAATCTATCATCCAATGATCCTGAGCAAGTTCATGTAAATCCATTCCATAATGTTCATTTAAGGCATCATAAATAGACTTATTTCTAATCGCCTTTGCTTTTTGATTGGTATTTTCACTGTCTTCATATACCATTTTAGATTGTACACGTTCACCTGAATGGATTCTTGAAACATTAACGATAGCTGCATTATTTGTTTCAGCTGCTAAATCTAGTGTGAATTCAAAGTCTATTTTTTCACCTGTCAAAGGCAAATATGGATAATTTTTGACAGGTGAAAACCCGTAAATACCAGCTTTTATAGCTTCTATTATACTGGACTTACCAAATTCGTTTTTATGGGCTACATAATTAAAACCATCCTCAAAAGTGATATCTTTATCCTTTATGCCACCAAAAGTATGTATTTTCAATCTTTTAATCTTCATCATTCTGCCCCATAAGTTCCAAGACGAAAGGTTTAACATCCTCTTCTAAAAGTAATTCAGCAACTGTTTGATTACAATCCAAACCAGAAAATTCATACGATGTTATCTCAGATTTACTAAATTCTGCTATTGCTTCATCAATTGATGCAAGCAATTCAATAGGTAAGTTAAAGTCTAGTTTCTGTTCTGATCTTCGGCAATCCAGTTTTAAAATGTGATTTTTTGCTGATAGATGACCAAATACATGTTCTCTAAACTCCGTATCCTCATTATTTAGGTAATCGTTAAAACCTGTCACCTTACCCTTTATTCTTAATATCGTATCTTGCACCTCTATATCAATATTTTTTTCAATAAAGTGTTGCAGTTTACTAGCAAGTTCATACCTATCCACAGCACTTGTAGTAAAATCAAAATCATACACTTTATAATCTGCTATTTGCTTTTTTTGGTAACTAGTGATTTCATTAGAAATATCTACGGATAATACATACTTATCCCCTACTTCATCCAACCCCTGTGCATAAGGACAACCAGGATAAAAAACATTTGAACTAAAGTCATTAAAAATGTGAATATGCCCTAGAGCAAAATAATCATAATTCTTTTGTGCTAAATCATTTGCACTTGCAGAATAATAATCTGACTTTACCATACTATTACCATCGTAAACATCGCCATGCAACAAGCCAATTGCAATATCTTCATCCTGTTTTTGCGGAAATTTTGTGTTTAGATTTTGCTTGGGATGATATGTTTGATAACCAATGCCATAAAAGGCAATTTTTTGATTATTATGGATGATTTCTTTTCTAATGATGTGATCTTCTGTAAATAGTATGAATTTGTCATAAGATAAAAGACTATTAAAGTGTTTTTTTGAAATAAAATAGTCGTGATTACCCGTAGCGTAAACAACAAATGCTCCTCTATCAAGTGCTATTTTGAAAATTTTTTCTAATTTTTTTATATAATACGGACTAACCTTAGGCGAATCAAAAATATCGCCTACCAAAAGTATGCCATCATATCGTTCACTGCTTAGCATATCTTGTATTTTAGATAACGCCTTATCAATACGTGACTTGATAAACTGTATGCCATCAGGATTAAAGCCTGACAGTTTTGCACCTAAGTGCATATCTGCAATGTGTAAAAACTTCATTTACTTGCCTTTTTCATAATAACTGCGTTGACTTTTACTTGCCTTTTAGATGTACGGAGCGGGGGTTGTACACTCGTTATAAATTAGGGGCATTGAAATAATCATCAGGTCTAATGCCCGTGCCCGCTGACGGTACACTCTCACTTCTGTAATACTCTAAATCTTCAAGTTGAACTTCACTCGCCTTTGATACCGACGATATCCATGAATTCTTTTTAATTCTAATAACCTGAACCCCTTGTGTACTCCTTGTTGTCTTTAGGTTTACCAAAGACGTATTAAATAGCATTAAATTTTTACCCTTTGCATCACTTCTAGCAAATACTAAATCAATATCTTCATCTATATACATAGCCCTAAATAACTTTGCTTTTACGCCATAAGCCTTTAACAGTTTTTTTCTGTTGGTCTTTGTTTGATATGCTGATAGTGGTACTTTAGCAAGCTTACCATCTTCAAAGGCAAATAAGAACATTCCTTTATACTCTTTCGTAGCGTGCATAAAAATGATACGTTCATCTGGCTCTAATTCAATTAAGTTATTCACATAACTGCCAAGCTCTGATGCTTTGGCATCTTCTAATTCATGTGCCTTTACAAAATACACATTTTGTTTATCAGAAAACAGCATCAAATCACTGGTATTTGTCGCCTCTATTTCAGATAATAATTCATCGCCCTCTTTAAACTTCTGCTCACCACTAGAACGCAGCGACTGCAACGATATTTTCTTTAAATAACCTTCTTTTGACAAAAAGAACTTTAAGTTATAATCATCAATCAAGGTTTCTTCTGTGATTTCAATGTGTTTAGACTCCTTAATAAGTTCTGTTTGTCTTGGTTTAGCATATTTTTCTTTAATATCTTTCAATTCATCAGCTATGATTTGTTTTAACTTTGTTTTTGATGATAATTTATCTTTAATATCGATAATATCCTTTTTTAAGCCTTCAATGTCACTCAAAGCCTTGATGATATAATTTTTATTTAGGTTTCTTAACTTAATTTCAGCCACATAATTTGCCTGCACTTCATCAATCAAAAATCCCGCCATTAAATTTGGCACTACCTTGCTATCATCAGGTGTATTACGAACAATTTCAACAGCCTTATCAATGTCTAATAGCACTTTTTCTAAGCCTTGTAATAAATGTAATTTTTCTTCTAATTTTGATAATTCAAATTGCAACCTTCTAGTAATTTCTGTAAGTCTATGTTCTATCCACTCATCAACAATTGCTGAAATACCAAGCACAATCGGCCTACCCTTAATAAGTAAGTTAAAATTACAAGAAAAACTGTCTTCAAGTGGTGTCAATTTGTATAATCTAGCCATTAACATTTCAACGTCTGTTCCTCTTTTAACATCAATAGCTATCTTTAAGCCTTTCAAATCGGTTTCATCCCTAATATCTGAAATTTCTTTTAATTTCCCCTGCTTATAAATAGAAATTATTTTATCCATAATTGCTTCTACAGTTGTAGTATAGGGAATATGGGTTATTTCTACACAGTTATTTTTTTTGTCAAATTCAAACTTAGCTCTCAGCTTGATAGAGCCTTGTCCTGTTTGGTAAATCTTTTTGATCGCCTCTTTATCATGAATTAAATAGCCGCCACTACTAAAATCAGGTGCTGGAATATAATCCATAGCATCTGCTTGTGGGTCATTTATTTTTGCTATCGTATAATCACAGACTTCGCCCAAATTAAAACTAGGAAAAGAGGACGCCATCCCAACCGCTATTCCCTTGTTGGGATTAACTAAAATATTCGGAAAACGCACCGGTAATAAAACTGGTTCTTGCATTCTACCATCATAGTTATCAACAAAATCTACCGTGTCTGACTTGATGTCTAAAAATAAACTTTCTGAAATAGGCGCAAGCTTTACTTCTGTATATCTTGGCGCTGCATACGCCATGTCCCTTGAGGTTGACTTACCAAAGTTACCCTTGGAATCAATATAAGGGTGTAAAAGGGCATCATGTCCTCTTGTCAGCCTTACCATGGTTTCATAAATAGCCATATCGCCATGTGGGTGGAGTTTCATGGTTTGCCCCACTACATTTGCCGACTTCGTTCTAGCGCCTTTTAACAGCCCCATTTTATACATAGTATATAAAATTTTGCGGTGTGATGGCTTAAATCCGTCTATTTCTGGTATTGCCCTCGAAACGATTACACTCATTGCATAAGGCATATAGTTTTCTGTTAAGGTATCTGTTATTTTTTGATTATTTATGTAGTTATCTGCCATTGATTAGCCACTCCTCGTCACTTATTTGCTGAAAATGTAGTGATGCGTTTTGCACTACGAACACTTCTCCATAGTATTCCTTAATTGTAAAGTTTATTGTTGTTCTATCCCTATTAAATTCTTCTTCAAAATCTGTAAATTCCACCTTATAGTCATCATGTTCTGAAAACATTCTAGCATACTTTGCAAGCATATCCTTCGCATCTTCATGGAAGTTTTCTTCACACATAGCTAATGCCTCTTCTTCATCATTTTTTACTACATAATTCATAAAATCTTTGGCTCTTTGAATAGAACCCGTATCCTCCACAACCTCTTCGTCCACCGCTGTGTAATCAATCTTGTTTTGGTCTTCTTCCTTACCACAGGCTGTAAGTAGTAAGAGGAAAGCAAGACTTAAGTATAATATTTTTTTCATTGTGAACTCCTTTTTCACTTGTCTTTTAGCGATTAGCTCAGGCAAACAAGCGAAGTTTCAATAGTACAAGATACGCTTCGACTGCGAAGAAAAGCTTATGAGTTTTCTGAGCACAAAGACTGGCGAACAGCATTAGACATCAGCTAATGCGACCGTGAGCGTACGTGTCGGTACTATGAAACGAGCTAACGCCTGAGCATTGCTAAATCACGTCGATTTCGTCTAAATACTCATGCCCATGCTCTTGGATATAAAGCTTTCTTGATGTCAAATCATCACCTAAGAGCGTATCAAACATTTGAGCAGTACTTTCTGCATCATCAGGAGTAACAGCAATTAAACGCCTAGTTTCAGGACTCATTGTTGTAAGCCACATCATATCAGGTTCGTTCTCACCCAAACCCTTAGACCTATCCACTTTATACTTTTTATCCCCTAACTTTGCTATAATTTCTGTTTTTTCGTTATCACTATAAGCAAAGTGCGTAGCATTACCGCAAGTTATTTCATAAAGAGGAGATTCGGCAATAAAAACTTTTCCTTCATTGATTAAAGTTGGCATCAATCGATATATCATGGTTAAAATAAGGGTTCTTATTTGGAATCCGTCAACGTCAGCATCGGTACAAATAATTACTTTGCCCCACCTTAAATTATTGATGTCAAAGGCACCTTGATTTTTAATATGCTTCGACTTAATCTCTACACCACAACCCAACACAGTAATTAAATCAGTTATAATATCATTCGAAAAAATCTTGTTTAAATCCGCCTTTAGGCAATTTAAAATTTTACCCCTGACTGGAATAATTGCTTGAAAGTTAGCATCTCTAGCCAGCTTACAAGCTCCTAATGCACTATCACCCTCTACAATAAAAATTTCTCTTTGTTCAATATCCTTACTTCTACAATCAACAAATTTTTTGATTCTATTTGTGATATTTATTTTTGAACTTAATTTTTTCTTGATAGCCTGTCTAGTTTTTTCAGCGTTTTCTCTGGAACGCTTATTGATTAAAATTTGTTCTATTACTTTTTCAGCTTCTAGCCTATTTTCAATAAAAAAGACCTCTAGTTTTTCTCTGATAAAGCCGGTTAAAAACTTTTGAATAAATTTATTGGTAATCGCCTTTTTTGTTTGGTTTTCATAACTTGTTGATGTTGAAAAAGAATTGACAACAATGATAAGACTATCTTCTATGTCCTGAAAATTGATTTTCTTTTCATTTTTTTGATACTTACCTAGTGTTTTGATAAAACCATCAATTTCGCTAACAAAAGCTGATTTTACAGCTTTATCAGGTGCCCCACCATATTCTAAAAAACTTGAATTATGATAATATTCCAATAAATTCACTTGATTATTAAAACAAAAGGCAAATTCAGCCTTTACCTTATATTCCGGTTTATCTTCCCTATCTTTACCACTTGCTTCATCTGTATAATGACAAATCGTTGAAATATTTTTATCTTCTGACACTTCTCTTACATAATCCACGATGCCATTCTCATATAAATAAGTAAATTCTTCACCTGTTACTTCATCTACAAGCTCAAATTCAATGCCTTTATTGACAACTGACTGCTTTTTTAAAACATCTTGAAAGTGTTCTAATGGTATATTTATTTCGGTAAATACGTCTAGGTCTAATTTCCAGGTTTGGCTAGTTCCTTGTCTTACACCAGAATAAGCTGTTTCTCTTAAACCACCAACGTTTTCTCCCTTTTCAAAGTTTAGTTCGTGTAAGTAGCCATCTCGATAAACTTCAACCTTAAACCATTCTGAAGCATACTGAGTAGCACAAGCACCCAAGCCATTTAAACCAAGTGAATATTCGTAAATATCGCCATCTTCATTGTTTTGATACTTGCCACCAGCGTATAATTCACAATAAATCAATTCCCAATTATAACGTTTTTCGTTCTTGTTATAACCTAAAGGAATTCCTCTACCATAGTCATCTATTGTGATTGATAAATCAGGATGCCTTGTTATTTTAATTTTTTTACCGTAACCCTCTCTAGCTTCGTCAATTGAGTTTGATAAAATTTCAAAAAAAGCGTGCTTAGCACCCTCTAAACCATCAGAACCAAAGATAACTGCAGGACGTTTACGAACCCTGTCAGCCCCCTTTAAAGCCGATATACTACTATCATCATAATTATTGTTTGCTTTCTTACTTGACATTATTATATTACTCCTACTTATTAAAAAAATTATTGGTATAGACTTCTAATTTAGATTTATCAAATTTACCTTTTTCATTTTTATAATCTTCAAAAACATCCTCCATTTTTTCAAAGAGAATTTCATCAGATTTTTTTAGTTCAACCATTTTACGTAAAACATCTGTTGCAATTTCTTTTAACTCCCATAACTTTGGGTTTTCTTTAGCACTTAGTTCTGACAAATCCTCAACGTTATAAAATGATTTGATATTATCAATATCGCTTAATATTCTGTCATCAAGCACATTGATACTAGTTATTATCGCCTTTTTTTTACCAATCAGTTCTTTGACAGCACTGATATTCGATTCTGAAATTCGTTCCATCGCAACTTCGTTGACAGTCAAATAAGAATCTAAATAGGTTAGCTTTTGTCTATTATTATCAATAGCTTTTATGATATGTTCCATTTAAAAACTCCCAAAAAAAAGGCTTCGTTATTAAAACGAAGCCACTCCATAAGCAATATACTAAGATTTAAGCCAATCTCATGACCTCTCTCCAAGTATATGCTAATTCTTCTGCAATTTCAAGAGCATTATCAAAACGTTTTTCGTCCTTAGTCAAATTCCCTTGCACTAATTCTTCATCAAGAAATTCATACAATCTACACCAGTCACCTGCAAATTCAAAACTTTTATCCAATGTAGAATAAAGTTCTGCAACTATATTTTGTGCTTTAATTGCGTTTTCATTAACTAGTGCAATATCTTTTTTCTCTATGCCACTTTTAGCAATCTTAATGAACTTAATCATCCCCTCATAAAGCATCATAGTTAATTCTTCTGGCTTAGCATTCATTACTTTTTGGACTAAATAAGCATCTTGTTTCTCTTTATTCGTGTTTTTTACACTCATTCTAGGCTTTGCGATTTTATTCGTTTCGTTAATCACAACTTTTTTTGGTCTAGAATAGTTATATGGATTTATCACAGCCACTTTATTCTCCTTACATTGTTTATTTTCTTGTCTTTGCCTTGTAGGTTTTTTATCGTCAGCTTTTAAAATTTGTTTAGACCTATTTTTTTCTTTACGCCTTTTCATCAACAAATAATCCAGCTAACTCCCACATTTTTGCAACCATATCTTGAATTTTTTTAGGTGGAAATTCCGCGATAACTTCTCCTGTTACACTATCTTTTAACTTATACATTACAGCATGAGTTTTTTCATGCACTTCCCTTTCGATGTACCTATTAGAACTTTCTAAAGACTTATTTGCCTGCTTTATGCCTTGTTCCATAAGCTCTTCATCATCCTTCTTTTGACCAGGCATACCATAAACCTGCTCTGCGCCTTTTTTTGATGATATTGTTAAAGAATCCGTTGCTTTAACACCACCTTGCTGAGCTACGTGTACTTGCTCAACCTGCTTAGGCATTTGAATTTCTGGTTTATAAGCTGTATCATTTGATACGCCTGAACCAATGTTGTTAATATTCATCTTGACCTCCTTATCTTGATAGAAATATTATTTTAACTTGTCAAAAAACACATTTTTTTCTGAACTTTTGTCTTCACCATACATATTGAATGCCTTTTTTCTATTAGTCTGTTCTCGTCTTTCTTGTTTTACTTTTTCTATATTTTTTTGAATAGCATCTTTCTCTTCATTGAATCTATTCAAAATTTGTTTATCTAATACTATTATTTTTTGACAAATGCCTTTTTTGTCCTCTTCACTTATATTATATTTTTGCATTTCAAGTAGGATATCTTCTCTTTGTATTATTAAATTTTCCACTTTATCAAAAGCTATCTTAAAATCCAAAGAAAGTATCTCTTCACTAATACTTAAATATTTTTTTAATAATTCAGAAGACTTATCCATCTTACATCATTCCTCCGCCCATCATACCCATGATAGAGTTACTTTGTGCCGTAGCCCTTTGCATTGCTGTTTCAAGTCTTGCAAAGTCCATATAGTACTTATCTTCCTTTTCATACAGAGCATCCATCATCATATCAATTCTTCTGTTCATTTTATGAATTTTCATGCTCAATTCTGAAATGTATTCAGTAGCAGTTCCCTTTATACCTGCTTTTTCTACCAAATACCCTTTTGCACTATAAATAGGTTGGTCTTTTTCATCTCTTTTACCAGTATCTGTTCTTGTAGTTTTGATATTATCTTTTATAACATCAGAAATTCGTTGCATCACACCACTTTGTTTGTATCTTGCATCATGCCCAAAAACTGTAACGCCATACTTTATTTTAGACCTACCAGTTAACAGCTTAATCGCATCATCTCTTTTTTCTGTAAAGGCTTTATCAAATGCTTCTTCATCTAATTTTAATTGCCCACCGTCTTTATAATCTTTTGTAAAGTGAATACCTAATTCTTTCATTGTAAGATCAGTACCCTCTACTTTATCATTAAATATTCTTCTAAAACTAGCAAGGATTTTTTGTAATCCGTTATCACTTCTAAATAAACCAGATTTCGCAGCTTTTTCCCACTTTTCAATTTCTTCTTTTTTCATGTCTTTTTTCTGTTCTTCTGTTAGTGGGTCATACTTGTAGTTTTTCTTTTCATTTACTAAATTATTAAGTTTTTCAATAACTTCATTATACTTTTTAATAAAGCCCTTCATTTTTTCCTTAATATCATCCGAATTATATTTTTTAGTGATTTCAATTTTACCATCTTCCGCTTTGTGAATTTTATTAAGGGTAATTTTAGCACCATCTACCTCAATGGTATTTGAGTTGCTCGTAATATATTCACCTTTGATTTTAAAAACTGCTTGCTGAGGTTCTTGTTTTTTTAGACGCAACCTATTAAAGAACAGTTCCGTTTCTTGATTATTAAAAGAAAGTTCACCCTCTTCACCCATTTTATTTGAAGTAAGCGTGAATTTTTTTGTTAATTTATCATAACTTAACTTAGCTGCCTTTTGTCCACTATTAAATTTTTTTATAACATCTTCAAGGGTATCAGTCAAGCTAATTTTTACTTTTGTATCCTTATGATTGCCATCTTTATTAGACATAAAGCTAACATCTAACTCTATTTCATCTTTACCACTCATAAAAGCATAGCTCCCTAGAGATACAAACATAGGCTCTTTTATGTCGAACTTATTATCTAAACCGGGTATCAAACCCATGCCACCATCCCACAGTTTTTGGTTATTTTCTGTATCAAGATATTCCAAATCATGATTATAAGATTCAAAACTAATGCCACTATCTAAGGTATTGGTTTCCGTATTTTCCCATTTAAATTCTTTTAATTTTATTACGTGTTCACCAAAGGCATCATTAAGCTTGTTTTGCAAATCATCTTTTAGTGCGTTGTAATCAGCATAATTACCTGCTAGCTCAATTGTCTTTGCCTTACCATCTACTTGGAATGTCATGGTATGGTTTTCACCATTAGCTAACGTTTCATTTAGCTTATCCAGTTTTACTAAAGCATTTACTGTCTTCATTGGTCTATCCGCAGCATATTTTTGAGGACTAGCTAATTGCTTAATTTCTTCTATTTCTATTTTATCAAAATTAGCAGAACCAGGTACAGCAACTGAAATATCACTTGTATCTTCACCATTTATCTTAGCAAACGCTGTATAAGTCGAATAATTAGAAGATAATCTCAAGTCATCTTTTTTATTAAGTAAGTCAAAGTATGAACTTTCTAAGCCTTTCAGCATAGTGGCAATTTCTCGATACCCCTCTTGCTTCCACTTCATTCTTGTTTGAGTAGCTTTTACTCTATCAACTTTTACCCTTTCTATTTTGAGCATGCTGTTGACAAGCCCTTTTGTATCTAAATTTGATACCAACCCTGTAACTCTAGAATAATCTTCCATGTAAGCCTCCTTGAATTATTTCTTTTCTTTTCAATTTAATACTATATCCTAATACATCTTCTTATATTATACTTGTGTAATGCATTATCGGCACTCATATAGTGAAAGTTTAAGAAAATTTTACTAAACACTTGATATTTTTGTCAAATTAAAGGATAATGTATAAGGTATTCATTAGGAGGAATTTATGGCGATAAAAATAATAACCGATTCTTCATCAGATCTAAAACCTGAAATGATTAAAGATTACAATATAGAAGTTATCCCAATCTTTGCATATATTGATGATGAAGAATTTTTAGATGAAATTACAATCACAAGTTCTGAGATTGCTCAGGCAATGATAGATGGTAAAAGAGTTAAAACTGCACAAGTCCCAATGTACAAGTATCAAAAATATTTTGATACGCTTGAACCTGGTGATACTTTGTTATGCGTTCCTATTGCATCGGGTATTAGTAGTAATTACGAAATGGTATTTCAAACAGCAAGAATGGCAAAAGAAGAAAATCCTGACCTTGATATACGAGTAATAGATGCTAAAATCACTTCACTTGGACTTGGCATCACACTTATCAAAGCTGGAGAAATGATTAACAATAATGCTACTGCCGATGAAGTTGAACAGTTTATTATAGAAGAAGGTGAATACATGAAACATATATTCACCGTGTCAAGTTTAAAATGGCTTTTAGAAGGTGGCAGAGTTTCAAAAACCGCAGCTAAAATGGGCACCTTACTAGATATTATGCCAATTTTACACATTGTAGAGGGTAAGCTAATTCCCTTTGATAAAGCCAGGGGTCAAAAAAATAGATTCAACAAAATGATGAAATATATCGAAAATAATGCAAACTCTTTAGAAAATCAAATTGTAGGTATCTCACATGTAAACAATGCTGATGAGGCAAAAAAAATAGCCGACTATCTAAAAGAAAATATGAACGCAAAAAAAGTTGTTATCAAACAAATTGGTGCAGTAATAGCTTGTCACACAGGACCAGGACTTATCTGTGTATCATTTAAAGGTGATAATAAAGAAGCTGTAATTAAATAGCAATAACCAATAGTAAAGGGCTCGTATTGAGCCCTTTTGTTATATCAATTATTCGCTTACAGCATAGAAATCGAATAACTGAGTAAAGTTCTAAGAACAAGATTTTTAGCGGGTCAATGTGTATTAGACATACATGAGAGTCGCTAAAAGTCGTAGTGACAACGAAATTTGCCAGTTATTCGGTTTCTATAAGTCCGTAGTCACCGTTTTTGCGAGTATACACAATATTTATTGCATCTGTATTTGCGTTTCTAAATACAAAAAAGTTATGCCCTATCATTTCCATTTGAAGCACAGCTTCTTCAGGAACCATTGGTTTTAAGTCAAACTTTTTCGTCCTAACTATTTTAGGCTCGTCAGCAAAAAAACTATCTGATTCATCTTCTACATCTTCATATATAGCATCATATCTAATACTATCATTTTTTCTAAATTGTTTTTCAATATTTGTTTTATGTTTTTTTACCTGGCGTAACAGCTTTTCTATTGCTGAATCAATCGCTGATTCCATATCCTTATCTGAATCTTCCGCTCTTAAAATGACGCCATTCTTTAGAAAAATGGTTAATTCTGCAGTCTGAATTTCTCTGATGTGACTTAGCGTTGCTCTTACATCAACATCTGATGCAAAAAACTTGTCAAATCTACTTAATTTTGATTCTGTCATTTCTTTGATAGTATCACTTACGCCCATATTTTTTCCGATTACTTCAATTCTCATAACATCCCCCTTTTTACTTGTATTTTTTACGATTAGTTCTTATAACAAGTATATACCTTCTGTTGCTAATGTTTCTTTAACATCTTCTGGCCAAATAGACGCTTGCACCTCACCAATATGATGTTTGTGCAGGAAGAACATACACATTCTTGATTGTCCAATACCTCCCCCTATTGTGAATGGTAGTTCATCATTCAACAATTTTTGGTGAAAATCATTTTTGCGTCTATCATCAGCATTAGCAAGTTTCAATTGCTTATCCAAACTTACTGCATCTACTCTTATGCCCATAGATGAAAGCTCTAATGCCTGAGATAAGTTTTGATTCCAGAATAAGATATCACCATTAAGCTCCCAATCATCATAGTCAGGGCTTCTACCATCGTGTTTATTACCTGATTTTAAAGTTTTTCCTATTTGAGTAATAAACACTGCCTTTTTCTCATAGGCAATAGCATTTTCTCTTTCTTTAGGCGACTTATTCGGATATAAATCCTCAAGTTCTTGCGAAGATATAAAGAATATTTCTTTCGGTAATTTATTTTTATATTTTGGATAGAGACTTTCAACGTGGTCTGCTGTTGACAAAAATACATCATAAATATCTTTTACAACAGATTTTAGTGTATCCATATTTCTATCTTCTTTTTTAATAATTTTTTCCCAGTCCCACTGGTCTACATACACTGAATGAATATTATCTAAGGTTTCATCCCTACGAATGGCATTCATATCTGTATACAAGCCCTCACCAACCTGAAAACCATAACTATACAAAGCCATACGTTTCCATTTCGCTAAAGATTGAACAATTTGCACATCACAATTTATAAATGGAATATCAAAAGCCACTGGTCTTTCTATGCCATTTAAATTATCGTTTATTCCGCTATTAGACTCTACAAAAAGTGGTGCCGACACCCTTATTAATCCTAATTTTTTTGACAATTCTCTTTGAAAATGGTCTTTGATACTCTTTATTGCATTTTCCGTTTCTAATATGTGTTCAAACGCTACTCTACTACCTCTTATTATACTGTTCATTATAATACTTATCCTTTCTTGTTACCTCTTTATGTAATATTATACTAGTAAATAAGAATTTAAGCAAATAAAAAAAGACAGTTTATAAAAACCATCTTTTTTTCTAATACTATACAGTGTATTATTGTTCGTCAGAATTTTCGTCAGTAGTAGCTTCTTCGTCAGTAGTTTCTTCCATAGCATCTTTAGCTTTGTCAGCACCTTCTTCTACTGCGTCTTTAACGTCTTCAGTGCCTTCTTCTACTGCGTCTTTAACGTCTTCAGCGCCTTCTTCTACTGCGTCTTTAACGTCTTCAGCGCCTTTTTCTACTGCGTCTTTTGCATCTTCAGCGCCTTCTTCTACTGCGTCTTTTGCATCTTCAACGCCTTCTTCTAATGCGTCTTTTACATCTTCAACGCCTTCTTCCACCGCTTCTTTTGCATCTTTTGCACCTTCTTCAGCAGCTTTTTTCGCATCATCTCCACAAGCAGCTAGTGAAAATACTAGAGCAAAAGATAATGCTAAATACATTAATTTTTTCATGTTTCATTCTCCTTTTCATAACTTTTGCCTACCAAAAGTTTTTACTTAATACTCTGACAGCTAAATCAAAGCAAGTAAATTTATAACATTATTTTTTTTTAGAGTCAAGATTTTACATCAATCATAAGGCAAATATGAATATATTGTAACTCATGAAAAACATTATCATACATTTATATTCTGTTTTATAACACCTTGTTCTATTACTATTAGTCTATCTGCAAGTGCCTCTGCATCTTTATGATCATGTGTTACAAAAATAATACTACAATTGTATTCCTTTTTTATTTTTTTTATCAAACTGTACATTTTTTCTTTTGTCTGTACATCTAAAGCAGAAAAAGGTTCATCCATGAACAAAACTTGCGGTTTAAGCACTAGAGCTCTTCCTATTGCACATCTTTGTTTTTCTCCACCACTTAAAGTTTCTGGCCATCTATCTTCTAAACCATCTATTTCAAGCTCTTTCAAAATATTTTCTACAATGTTTTTTTGTTTAGACTTTTTCACTTTATGCATCTTGAGTCCAAATGCTACATTATCCTTCACTTTCATGTGGGGAAAAAGACATGCATTTTGATATACAACACCTATTTTTCTTTTACTTAAAGGAATATTCCAAACTGATATACCATCATATTCTACTGTACCTTCGTCTGATTCATAAAGTCCTGCTAAAGATTCCAATAAAAGCGTTTTACCCGAACCAGTTTTCCCTACAATAGCTAAAACTTCGCCATCATCTATACTAAGATTGATATTATTTAATTTAAAACTACCACGCACAATTGAAAAATTACTCATTTTTATCATTGTTCTCTCCTCTTTATAATTCCTATTTTCTTTTTATTTAATACATAAGAAAATAACTGAGCAATTAGAGAAAGTATTAGTAATAACATGGCACAGGCAATTGCAGCAGCACTATCTCCACTGCCCATATTTAAGTGAATAGCTGTTGATAAAGTCTCTGTTCTCATTCTAGTAGCACCCACTAGCATCTGCGTGGCACCAAATTCACCAAGTGCTCTAGACCAGGCTAAAATCGCAGCTCCTAAAATTGCATTACTACACATTGGTATTGTAATAAGAAAAAAGGTGCGAAAAGAATTTGCCCCAAGGCTCCCAGCAACAACTTCCATGTGTAAATCAAAATCCATAAAAGCTGTTTTTACAAAATGAATAAAAAACGGAAGTGTAACTAATAACTGAGCTACAACAATTCCGTTTGTACTAAAGATAACCTTCATACCATTCTGAGAAAGCCATTTCCCTGGCATACTTGAAAACATAATAAGAAGACTTAATCCAAGCATTATATCTGGTAAAGAAAGTGGAATTTCTATCAATAAATTATATAGTGATTTGAACTTAAAGTCAGTACATGCCAATGCATAAGCGGTAGGTATACCAATAAAGATACATATAAAGGTCGTGACAGTAGCTGTAATAACGCTTAATTTTAAGGCAAATAACACTTCTGGATTTAAAAAGACCGCCTTTAAGTTAGGAATTCCTCTCATCGTAATTGATAACATTGCCAAACTTATAAAAAGGCATACTACGGTAGCCATAATGATAGCTACCGTAGAAAATTTATTTCTGTTATTCGTCCAATGCTTCATAACCGTACTTAGCCCAAATTTCTTTTGGTTTTTCTGTTACTATCCATTTCATGAAATCCGCTGTTTCTTCTACATTTTTAGATGTAGATAAACCAACAGCTTGTACTTTCATAATATGATCATTGATTTCTGGCATATCAAGAATGTCAACACCTTCTTTATCAATGGCATTTTCTTTAAACATAATCGCAACATTTGCTTCACTTGTTTGTAATGCTTCAATCATTGCAGGAGAAGAACAAGTATTAGCAACAATATTTACCTTATCCTTGATACCCTGCTTTTCAAAAAATTTATTTGCTATTTTACCGATAGGCGTAGCACCAGCATCTCCTGTTACAACATTTATGTCAGAATTTGCTAAATCCTGTGGCGATTCAATTTTAACGTTACTATCCGTACTAACAGCAACTACTGGAACGTGTTTTACTAAAGAAATAACTTCACCTATCATGTCCTTTTCTTTAAGAGATTTAAGTTCAGATTCGCCTCCAGCAATCCAGATGTCGCCATCTTCAGATTCTACTATCTGGTTTTTAATTTCCGCTGCGTTTCCTACTGTAACATCAACAGTTACCTTTGCTTCCTCTTCGTATATCTTTGCCATTTCAAGGAATGGTTTCTTCATACCAGCACCACAATATATGTGGATTGATTTATCATACTTCTTCTCAGCCTCTTGTGATGGGCCGCATCCTACCATACCTAATACCATTATTAAAGTCATAGCAATTATACTTAGTTTTTTCATCCTGTTCCTCCTTATTTTTTCTTTAATATAGAAACTATTTTAATGACTGATAAAAGGACTAGTATAACACCCATAATAATAGAAAAAGGCTTCAAAACGGTATAGCAACGCATACTATAAAGTGAACACAAACCTACCACATAACCTGGCACTATCGCTTGTAAAATAGCTAAAAATATTACTATAATGTCAATCATAAATTTTACTATTTGACGTCTGATAAATATATATGCCAAAGAAAGCACTGTTATTGCAATTCCTATGTAGAAAATATACAGCTGTGCATTATGGCAGTTCATCCACGTGCCATCATCCTGCATAGCACAACCCTCAAATACTGTCATAACGCCTACACTTAGTACTAATGCAACGATTAAATTTAATAGGTCCAATTTTTTATACTTCATAAATATTTCTCCTCTAAAATATAAATGTTTTTGTCCTTCAGAAGGCATTTTACTATACTATTTTAAACTATATATATACTATACTTAAATTCTAGTTAAACTTAGTTTAATTTTTAGCAACAAAGCGATAACCTACCCCTCTAACAGTTTGTATTAACTGGGGTTCTGAAGGATTTTCTTCTATTTTTTCTCGTATTCGATTAATATGTACTGCCACCGTTTTTGTATTACCATTAGCATACATCCCCCAAATACGACTATAAAGAACTTCACTAGAAAAGACAAAATTAGCATTAGCTACCAAAAACGATAGTAATTCAAATTCTTTATTTTTAAGTACAATTTCTTTATCCTCAATAAATACTTTTCTAGACAAAGACTGTATTCTTAAACTACCTACCTCTATAACATCTTCTGCTATTTGTGAATTACCTGAACTTGAAAGTAGTCTTTCATGTGTTTTAATATGAGCCTTGACTCTTGCAACCAGTTCAGATGGCGAAAATGGCTTAGTAATATAATCATTCGCTCCTAGGCCAAGCCCTTGTATTTTATGTAAATCATCTCCCATTGCGGTCACTAATATTATTGGAACATCCTTTATTTTTCGGATTTTTCGACATATCTCAAAACCATCCATACCATCTAACATAACATCTAATAATAGCAAATCATAAATACCTTCTTCAGCTAAACGAAAGCCATCCATGCCATTCATACAAGTATCTACTTGGTATCCAGCCGCTTCAAGATAATCTTTTTCTAAGTCTAATATCAATTCATCATCTTCAACAATCAGGATTTTTTTCATTCTTTAAACTCCTTCCATAATAAATTGGCAAATAAATACGGATACCTAGTCCATTATTTAAAAAGGCTTCTACCCTACCACCATGCTGATTTATTATGCTTTTAACCACTGCCAAACCTAAACCACTACCATTTTCGGGTTTCGTCCTAGACTGATTTCCTCTATAAAAACTTTCAAATATGCGGGGCAATTGTTCTTCTTTTACACCCTTGTTATTATCTAGTAATTCAATTTGAACTTCTTTTTTATTTAAAGATGTACTTAAATTTAGCATGATAATAGAGCTTTCCGTCACGCGATGTTTAACAGTATTTTCTATAATATTATTAAATACTCTATCCATATTAAAAACATCGATATTAACATAAACTTCTTTGATATGTGAATGATACTCTACTTTCACACTATTTTTTTCCATATATAGGCTATACTTTTTTAAAAGTTCATCCGTATAATTTATAATATTTACACTAGTCTTTTTTAAAACAGCTTCTCTACTATCTAAATGAACAAAGTCAAAAAGATTTTCTGTTAACCTTTCCATATCAGAGGTTCTCATTAAAATTGCTTCACAATATTTTTTTCTTTTTTGTTCACTATTTGCCACACCCTCCAAAATACCTTCTGTATAACCACGAATAGTTGTTAGTGGCGACCGTAAATCATGAGAAATTCCTCTAAGTAACTCTTGTCTTTCCTGCTCATACCTATTTCTATCTTCATCTGCAGTTTTTAACACTCTTCTCATCTTATCAAATTCTCTACAAACATCGCCAAATTCATCATTTCTATTATAATCTATTGTATAATCAAATTGATTCATTGCGATATGATTTGTACTTTTTTTCAATTCCTCTAATGGCTCTACTACTGAATGATTTAGCCATTTAGCTAAAATAAATGCCATAAAGGCAAAGCTACATGCTGCTAAAAAAGCGAAAAGAATAAGTACTGTATATGATACCATATACATAGGCACCATTGATTTTATAACACCTGTATCTGCGTATTTTTTATTATATACTGCCGTCAAAACAAAAGACTTGTCTTCTATTGTAATTCTATCCTTTATGACAATAAAATTATCTACCCAATGTAGAGAACCATCTACTTTTGGTTCGCTGATTTTAACAGTGTCAAGTAAACTAAGATCCTCTTCTTCCATATTGGAAAACAGATTCACATCTTCAGCATCGACACTTAAATGAAAGCCAAGCTGTCCTATTTCCTCTATTTTTTTCTCATTAAGTTTTAATACATTACTTTTTTCATTGCTATTTTCAAGTATAATAGATTGCCATTTAGCATCCGATAATTCGGTTTCAAATAAATACAAAATATTTTGCTTTGCACCAGCAATATCTTCTTGCTTAGATGACCAATTGATTGATTTAAGCAATAAACCATCATTAAAAAAAATATATAATCCCCAAATAGTTATCGTAAAAATGATTGGGATGATAACCATAAATATATTAGATAACAGTATTTTTCTTCTTAACGTCATTCAATGAGCTCCCTTGTTCATACATATTATAATATTTTACTAGGAAATAAGATTTTAAGCAAATAAAAAAAGACAGTCTATCAAAAACTATCTTTTTTATTTCATTATTTATCATTTAATAAACTATATACTTAACTGATTACCCTCTTGTAAAACACCATCTTCCATAGTATATATTTTCTTGCCATAAGTTAATAAATCAAGTTCATGAGACACTAATATAAGTGCAACACCTTCTTCTTCATTTATCTTTTTGAACATTTCCATAACTTCTTTGGTATTCACAACATCTAAGTCAGCTGTCGCTTCATCAGCCATTAAAATACGTGGTTGATTGATCAGGCTTCTGGCAATCAGAACCCTTCTATTTTCACCACCTGAAAGTTCACTAGGATAGGCATGTTCCAAGTCTCTAATGTTAAGTAGTTGCAATAGCTTTCTAGCTCTACCGTAAGCATCACCCTCTCGTTTGTATAAAAAGAAAGGTAATACAATATTATCTATTACATTTAGATTAGGCAGAGCAGACATACCTTGCGGAATATAGCCTATTTTTTCATTACGAATCATAGAAAGTTCTTCATCACTTTTTGAGGCGATGCTTTCCCCCTCTATTAAAACATCTCCTGAACTTAAACTAACCATACCACTAATAAGGTTTAACAATGTGGTTTTACCACTTCCACTTCTGCCTATGATGTTTATATAATCGCCCTTTTCTACCGAAAGACTAACGGAATTTACAGCGTTGAACTTACCTCTTCCCCTGCTATATTCCTTTGTCACTTCTTTTATTTCTAATAATGACATTTAATCCTCCCTTAAACTGCTATATATATCATACTTATTCACTTTGCGAACAGTAAATAACGATGATAGTGGTCCAACTATTGAGCCTATGATAAAGCAAACTAAAATAATAATAATTGTATTTGCTGTGCTTGGTAGTAGGAACGGTATATCAAGTGTTTGAACTACTTGTGGTTTAATAATAATTAAACCAAGCATAGCTAAGGCAGTTCCTAAAACAGAGGCAAATAGACTAAGTATAAATGCTTCTAGCAAAACCATATTTCGTAGTTTTTTCTTACTTGAACCTACCACTCGAAGTATTGCCATCTCTTTTTTACGTTCATTAAATATCATTGCAAAAACCATAGATATAACAACTACTGCCATTATCCATAAAACGACTATTGTGATACTAATATATGATGCTACTGTACTTAAATTTGACGACACTGAGTTGACAAACTTCTTAGAAAACATCCCATACATGCCATCTTTTGAATATTCTTTGGTTATATTTTTTGCGATAACCGCTGAATCGTAACCCGGCTCAAGCTTCATCATAATAACCGATATTAAACTACCATCTTCAGATAATGGATGCTTCTTTTTGCGTTCAGCGTCTATTGCTAGATCCGCTGCCGTTTTTTGCGTCATAAATACCGTAGCATCAAAACCCATACCTGTTTTTTCTAATTTCCCTACAACT
>PDWI01003229.1_pt1 | contig 23207 bp, 19 predicted proteins | sample 1430891 | NCBI WGS metagenome assembly PDWI01 (sample SAMN01162508, study PRJNA174530) | Oral metagenome, whole genome shotgun sequencing project. | biome: Marine environment; feature: Marine mammal; material: Swab sample of the gingival sulcus; isolation source: swab sample of gingival sulcus... | reverse complement strand
TGATGCAAACGTGGTGGCAGGCGCTGACTGAACTTGCCGAAAGTAACCACAAAGGTGCTAGCGGCCTGCTAGTCGGCATGTGCAATCGCCTGTTGTACCAAGGCGAAAAAATCGACACCGAAACGGTGGAGACGCGTTTGCGTTATGCGCTGTCGCCGGCCGTTCCAGTCGCCGAGTCGGCGCAGTTTTTCGACGGCTTTTTCAGCGATGCCGTTTCGCAGTTGCACTACGACAAACGCTTGCTAAAAACGGTGAACGATTGGATTTTGCAACTCGACGAAGCCGACTTTATGACTTGCCTGCCGCTCTTTATGCGTACCTTTTCGAGCCTAGACAAAACCGAGCGTCAGCGTTTGCTAACGGTTATCTTAGGCCGCGAGGCAAAACGCAGCATTGTTTATAATCAGCGCGAGGATTTGTTGGCGATTTGGGAGGGGCATTTGGCGAGTTTGTCTAAAAATGTAGGTACGATTAGCGAAGCGTAATCGTACGCATGCTGGCAATAAGACAAGGAGAGATTTTCATGATAAAACCACAACATCTACAATCAGGCGACACTGTCGCTACGGTATCTCTGTCATGGGGTGGCGCAGGAGAAATTCCTCATCGCTATCAACAAGGCAAGCATCAATTGCAAAAAACGTTTGGTGTCAATGTTATCGAAATGACCAACACGCTAAAATCAGCCGCCTACCTTGATAAACATCCACAGGCACGTGCTGATGATTTACATGAGGCATTGCTCAACCCCGATGTGAAAGCTATTATTTCCAACATCGGGGGCTCTGATAGCATTCGATTGTTGCCGTACGTTGACCTTGATATTATTCGAAACAATCCGAAAATCTTTTTAGGCTTTTCCGATTCAACCGTTAATCATTTCATGTTTTATAAGGCGGGCGTAACGTCTTTTTACGGCACGAGTTTACTGTGTGGCTTTGCTGAAAACGGCGGCATGCACCAATATCAGATTGATGATATTAGGCGCACATTATTTTCAAGTAAACCCGCAGGAATTATCAAGCCGAGCACCGCATGGACTAATGAACATATCGAATGGGAAAACCCAGCACTTACCAACACGGTGCGCATGATGACCGAAAGCCGAGGCTGGCGATGGCTGAATTGCCCGAATTCTATTGCAAAAATTCAAGGCGAGTTACTCGGCGGTTGTATCGAAGTGCTAGAGTTTATGAAAGATACCTCGCTGTGGGTGAAACCTGATGATTGGGCAGGAAAAATCCTGTTTTTAGAAACTTCAGAAGATCACCCCGCGCCTGATTTCTTTCGCTATTGGCTACGCAACTACGTTAGTTCAGGTATTATGGGGAAAGTAAAAGCGGTGATTGTTGGTCGCCCTCATAGCAATAAATATTGGCAGGAATACGACCACGAACTACATCGAGTGATTATTGACGAAGCAGGATTGACTCATCTTCCAATCATTACAGGAATGGATTTTGGGCACAGCGAACCGACGTTTACGCTGCCATTGGGTGCGAAAGCTGAAATTGATTGCGCCAATCAGACGTTTGCGATTTTTGAGAGCGGTGTGCAATGAAATACATATTGTGGAAAACCTAGATACAGTCGGCTTCCTCAGCACCTATTCGCCATTGTATGATGATTTGCGTGAGTTCTATAAAGCGCGTGAGTGTTATGCTGTATTTAGACAGTTAGTTGAAAATACGGTGGCACGCATTCCATTAAGGAGCGAGTAACATGCGTACGATTACGCTTCGCTAATCGTACCTACAATAAGGCACAGTAAGCCATAAAAAACAATCGAATGAAAAGATGAGCAGCCAGAAGAATTTGAATGAAAGGCACAACTAGAGTCAATTAATTGACTCTAGTTGCTTGAAAATAGCTAACACACAGAAAAGTATAAAGATTATAGCTGTCGTAAAACGCTGTACAACGCTATAACGGAAAGTTTTTGGCATAACTATAGTTTTGAGAAGGATAGACTGAAAAATGAATAACCAAACGCAACAAAACCGCCGCTGGCAATTAATCCTCGGGCAAGACGAATCCGAGCAAGCGCCGCGCTTAAACGCCTCTGATGCTCGCTTGTCGCAAGCTTTGTCGGCGCTGTATCACCCCGACAATCAGGCGGGCAAACGCGGCGGCTTGGGACGCTCGGCGCCGAAAGTGGCGAGTTGGCTAGGCGATATTCGCGAGTTCTTCCCAACCTCTATGGTGCAAGTCATTCAGCAAGATGCTTTTTCGCGCTTGGGGCTGAAAGAAATGCTCACCGAGCCAGAATTTCTCGCCGCCATGAATGCAGATGTGCATTTGGTGGCAGATTTGATTAGCTTGCGCTCCGCCATGCCCGAAAAAACCATGGCGACGGCGCGCATGGTCGTGCAAAAAGTCGTCGATGAGTTGATGGAAAAGCTAGAAAAGAAAACCCACGAAGCCATTCGCGGTGCGGTCAACAAAAGCAAAAAGACCTACCGGCCGCGCTTTGCCGACATCGATTGGCATCGCACAATTAGCGCAAATTTGCGCCACTACCAAGCCGACTACAACACCGTCATTCCCGAAAAGCTGATTGGCTATTTGCGCCAAAACCGCCGCATGACCGACTTGGACGAAGTGGTGTTGTGCGTTGACCAATCGGGTTCAATGGCGGAATCGGTGGTTTATAGCAGCATTTTCGCCGCCGTCATGGCGTCTATTCCCTCGGTCGCGACCAAATTGGTGTGTTTTGACACGGCGATCATTGACTTGACCGATGAACTCGAAGACCCCGTCAAGGTGCTGTTCGGCGTACAATTGGGTGGCGGTACCGACATCAACCAAGCCATTGCCTATTGCGAGCAAAAAATCGAGCGTCCCAGCCAAACGCACTTGCTGTTGATTTCGGATTTGTGCGAGGGCGGCAATGCCGAGGAGCTGGTGGCGCGCGTGGGAAACTTGATGAAACAAGGCGTGAATGTCATCACGCTACTGGCGCTTAGCGACGACGGCAAACCGTATTACGACGCGCAAATGGCGCAAAAATTTGCCGCCCTCGGCTCGCCAGTGTTTTCTTGCACCCCCGATCAATTTCCCGATTTGATGGCGACAGCGCTCAAGCGCGAGGACATTCAAGATTGGGCATCGAGTGAGAATATTAAGACGATTCGGGGCGATGACAATGCCTCTATGCTTCGCTAAAAAATATCCCTGTCGTGCAAAAGACTCTCGGCATTCGGTAATCTGTGCGTTCTTCTAATTGTATCAACGTCAAAAAAATTATATCATTTAAGCGACAAAATCCATTCAATAGGAGCAATCCGCAATGAAAAAACTACTCACCGGCCTATGTCTGCTCGCCACCTTGGCGCAAGCGGCTGAACACGAAGTGCAAATGCTGTCATGGGGCAAAGGCCAACCGATGATTTTCGACCCCGCTGTTTTGCAAATTGAGGCCGGCGATACCGTCACCTTTATCCCCGTGCAAAAAGGCCACCAAGTCGATAGCGTCGTTATCCCCGAGGGCGCGGAAAAAATGTACAGCGAAATCGACCAGCGCTACAGCGTCACTTTGCACAAAACCGGCATCTACCTCTACACCTGCATTCCGCACCGCACCATGAATATGAGCGGCTTAATCCAAATTGGCGCACCGACTAACCGCGTCGAAGTCGTCAAAGCTATTGACGAATTGGAAGAAAAAGCCATTATGAACAAAGGCCGGTTGCGTAAGTATCTGGCTCAACTGGATGAATTAAACAAGCAAGTCAGAACCAAGCCGGTCGGCTCGAATGCTGCCGAGCAATCTGCAAAAGAACTCACAGAAAAGTCGACGGAAAGCAACGCCACTGAGAAAGGCGGAGATGCTGAAGGGGCTGTCGAAAAGGCCAAGTCGACCGTTAAAAAATCGCGCGTCAGCACCGCCGGCCGCGTGCCCAAGCCCAAAGACGAGGAAATGTGCGGTTCACCGCGCAAACCGGCTCAAGCGATTAAGCCTCAGCCGGCCGGCAGTAGCGCCCAAAGTACGGCACAGAACACCCAAACAGCTAGCCCAGAAACTGCTCCCAAAAGCACCCCCAAAACTACCCAATCAGCGAGTCAATAACATGTCTTATCAAACCCAATTTATCGAACTAGCGCAATCGGTTGGCGCTCTGTCCTTTGGCGAATTTACCCTCAAATCCGGCCGCGTCAGCCCGTATTTTTTCAATGCCGGACGCTTTAACACCGGCGCCGCTCTGTGGCAATTGGCCGAGTGCTACGCCAAAAAAATTTTGGCGGCCGAGTTAGAATTTGACGTCATTTTTGGGCCGGCTTATAAAGGCATTCCCTTGGTGGCCGCCATTTCGGTGGTGCTGTCGCAAAAAACCGGCCGCGATATTCCGTGGGCATTCAACCGCAAAGAAGCCAAAGACCACGGCGAAGGCGGCACCCTAGTCGGCAGTGAAGTCACCGGCCGCGTGTTGGTCGTCGATGACGTGATCACCGCCGGCACCGCCATTCGCGAAGTCATTGATTTACTCGCGTCCACCGCCGGCACCATTACCGATGTTGTGGTCGCTCTAGACCGGCAAGAAGTCGCGCCCGATGCCGATGCCTCGGCCATGCAATTGATTGAACAGCAATACGGCATCAACACCCACGCTGTTATTCAACTCGATGATTTAATTCACTATAGCCGCAACAGCGAAGCCGCTCAGCCGCATTTGGCCGCCTTGGACGCTTATCGCCAACGCTACGGCGTCAAATAGGGAGAGCAGTATGAGCGAACAGACTTTTTTAGCCGTCAAAGACGTTGACTTTCACATCGGGGAAAAGCATATTTTATCGGATATTAACTTTCAATTGCCTCGTGGTCAGACGGCGGCGTTGCTCGGCCCTAGCGGCTGTGGCAAAACGTCACTGTTGCGCTTGATTGCCGGCTTTTCACCGCCAACGACGGGAGAAATTGCTTTGGCCGGTGAAGTCATTTCACGTCCCGATGCCGTACTTTCCCCCGAAAAGCGCGGCGTGGGCATGGTGTTTCAGGACTACGCCCTGTTTCCGCACTTAAACGTCTTCGACAACCTGATATTTGGCTTGAAAAGCGAAGATAAAGCCCAAGCTAAACAGCGCGTTGGCGAATTGCTAGACATGGTGGGCTTGGCCGGCATTGAAAAGCGCTATCCGCACGAGTTATCCGGCGGTCAGCAACAGCGCGTTGCCATTGCGCGCGCCGTTGCACCGCGGCCGCAGTTGTTGTTGCTAGACGAGCCGTTTGCTAGCCTAGACACCAACCTGCGCGAGCGCCTAGTGCGCGATTTGGGCGTACTGTTAAAGTCTTTCGATATCGCCACTATTTTGGTCACCCACGACCAACGCGAAGCCTTTGCCGTTTCCGACTACATCGCCCTGATGAAAGAAGGCCAGATTTTGCAGTGGGATAAGCCGTTTAACATTTATCATCAGCCCAATGACGCCTTTGTCGCCAATTTTGTCGGCCAAGGGGTGATGATTCAAGCCACGGTGCTAACCGAGCACGCCCTCAACACGGCACTAGGTGTGGTCGAAAGCCAACAGCCGCTTGGACGCGCCATTGGCGAGCAGTTGTGTCTGTTGGTGCGACCCGATGATATTGTCGAAGATAGGCATTCTAAATTGTCGGCCACCATTGTGCACAAGTTTTTCCGTGGCGAAAGCACGCTGTACGAGATTAATTTCAACGGCGTGACCTTTGTCGCCAACGTTAACAGCCACGCCGACTACGCCGTGGGAGATAGCTTGTCGTTTGCGGTCAAAGCCGACCACTTGGTCACATTCAGTGGCGACCATGGCGAGTGTCTATGCTAACAACGTTGAGCGTTTGCCCGGCCGCGCCCGACCGCGATTTTCTCGCAATATATTACACGCTAACAGAAAACAGTGACTGGCGACTGGATTTTGACGGCGAAGTTTATACGCTAGCTAAACCGGCCGACAAACTGTCGTTAACGCTGGACTTTCGTCGTGGTAAATACCGCTACCGTGCTCAACACGCCGGTAAGGAGCCGTTGGCGCAAGCCGTGAAAATTAAAAAGAAACTCCCCGACACGGTGTTTGACGCCACCCCTGGGGTGCTCAAAGACAGCTTGATGCTGGCTAGCCGAGGCATTCACGTCACCGCCTGCGAACGCAATCCACTGGTATTCGCCCTCGTGCGCCAAGCTTTATCAGTACTGGAAAATGACGAGCTGAAAGCGCGCATCGACTATCATTTTGGCGATGCCGGCTTGGCATTGGCGCAGTTGCCGGCTACCGATATTATCTATCTCGACCCGATGTATCCACCGCCTCAAAATGCCAAAAAAAGCGCGCAAGTGAAAAAAGATATGCAAGTCTTACACGATGTGGTCGGCACCGACAGCGATGCCGCTCAGTTGTTTGCCGCCGCTAGGCGGCAGCCGGCGCGTTTAGTGGTTAAGCGTCCAAGCTACGCCGAGCCGTTGGCCGATATTGCACCTAGCTTTGTGTCGCAAACCGGCTCGACGCGTTTTGATGTGTATTTGCCGTGTTAAGGCGCTGAGTAGCTATGCTATAATCGCAGCAGTTTCACTTTGCATGGATTTTAAACATGAAAATTCTACTCGCAGAAGACGATCACACTAACGGTGAGTACGTTAAAAAGGGCTTGACGGAGCAGGGCTATCTCGTTGAATGGGTGAAAGACGGCCGCGAAGCGCTGACAACTTGCCTCTACGATGAGATTGACTTGGCAATTGTTGACCGCATGATGCCGGGTCTGGACGGCTTGTCGGTAGTGAAATCCTTGCGTGCTGCCGGCTGTGATATGCCGGTAATTTTTCTCACTGCGCTGGGCGATGTCGATGACCGCGTCGAGGCTCTGCTGGCCGGCGGTGACGACTATATCGTCAAACCCTTTCATCTCTCCGAGTTGCTGGCGCGGATTGTGGTGCTGGCGCGCCGGCCGAAAGTCGTTGGCGACAGCAACGAGTTGCACGTTCACGATTTGAGCCTTAACCGCCTGACGCGTGAAGCCAGCCGCCAAGGCCAAGTTATCACCTTGCAGGGCAAAGAGTTTGCCTTGCTAGAATACCTAATGGAAAATGCCGGTCATGTGGTTTCAAAAACTACGTTGCTGGAAAAAATTTGGAATTTCAATTTTAGCCCCAGTACGACCGTTATCGAAACCCACATCAGCAAATTGCGACAAAAAGTGGACAAACCCTTTGATACGGCACTAATCCACACCATTCGCAATATGGGGTATTGTTTGCGTGCCCCAAAATAGTCCTCGCCCTCAACCACGCGGCCACGCCTTAATTTTAACCGGTAGCGCCCTAAAGGCCGCGGTACAGACGGTTGCGGTGTTTTTGTTGCTGTTGGTGATTAGTGTGACGCTGTTGTGGCACGGTGTCGGTTACGCCTTGCGAGGCGAATTGGGGCAGCAAGTACACCAAGAAACCCAAGTTTTGGTGGATATTTACCATAAAAACGGCATGCCGGCACTGCGGCAAGCGCTGCAACAATCCTATCGTAGCGAAGGGATGGCCGAGCTTTACAACGAAGATTTTCACAACTTGCGCGAGCGCTTTCCCCACCTCGGCACGGCGCGGCTACAGCGCGGCCGTCTGCACATCGCGCAACATCAAAACGGCCAATACTACGCCATCAAGCTGACCCAACTCAACAAAGTCAATCTCGCCGTGGGGCGCAGCACCCAAATTGTTTCGGTGGCGCAGCGGCGTTTGTTGCAGGGTGCGGTGGCGATGGGGGTGGCATTTACGGTGTTGGCGCTGTTGATTGGTTATTATTTTAGCCGTCGCGCCTCGCACAAACTGTCTCAATTCGAGTAAACGCTGTCAACTATCGCCGCTGGTGTCAATGCCCAATTGCAACGGCTTGAGCGGCTGGTTAACAGTATGAGTAACACCACCAAAGCCATTGCGCACGATCTGAAAACGCCACTGTCGCGTGCGCAAATTGTCTTGCACCAAGCTTTGGATGCCTGTGAAAATGCCGACGACCCTGCGCCATTTATCCAGCAGGCTTTAGACGAAAACACCCGACTCAATGGCATTTTTGAAACCATGTTGCGAATTTCTCGCCTGCAAATGCAACCGCTGGACAAAGCCGCTTGTCGTGAATTTGTAGTCGCCGAGATGTTGGGTGAAGTGGTGGCCTTCTTGCAACCCAATGCTGAAGCGAACGGCCAAAATTTGAGGGTAGATTGCGATAGCGGCTTGTTGGCAAGTGCCGACCGCGAAATGCTACAACAGGCGATGATTAACCTCGTCAATAATGCCATTTTATACGCCGGCAACGACGTGACGATAGTCGTGTAGGCGACCGAAATGGGCAATGGTGTGACGCTACAAGTCAGTGACAACGGTGTGGGAGTGCCCGATGAGGCATTGCCACAAATTGCCACGGCCTTTATGCGCTTAGATGCTTCGCGCACCAGTGAGGGCAATGGGTTAGGTTTGGCATTGGTGCAAGCTATTGCCGACTATCACAACGCCACCTTGAGCTTTAGCCACAATCAGCCGCAGGGACTTCGGGTGTGCTTGCACTTGCCAAGTTTTACCACTTAAGATGATAATACCATATCACAGGATATACAGTTTGTTATTTTGTAGGGGCAGGGCGCGCCCTGTTTCTACGCTACAAAACACTATCTATTGAGTTTGGTATAAATCCTAAATTAAAATTAAAAGAGGTAGTTAATACATGGAATGTGGCCGGCTTGGGGCACGGCCTAAGACTGAATTGTCGCCCAATGGCAGATATGGTTGAGTTTACGTACGCTTGACCTTTTTCTTCAAGCGGTGCAAATGGCGTTGAGCCACTTTGCGGTTGCGGCTGACTTTGCTGTAATAGCGCTGGCGCAGCCGTTTGGCTTTAGGCGTTTTGCCGAAGCCGGCATTGTATGCACCGATGGCCTTTTTCATATTTTTGGCACGCTTGTAGTTACTCTTCAAAATATGACCGCCAAACATGACGTTGGTGCAAGGGTCGGTTTTGATTTTGTGCCAACTGTAGCCCAGTTTTTTCGCTTCTTTTTTCCAAATGCTGTTGATTTGCATCAAACCGTAATCGCGCGTGCCGTTGCGGTTTTTATTTTTGCTGTTAGGACGAAAGCTGCTTTCGGTGTATGAAATGGCGTACAACCATTTGATGGGTAAATCGTGTTTTTTGGCCGCTTCTTTGAAGCATTTGTCATAAGTGTCGGCCTGAGTGAAAAAAAACACAAACAAAGTTAGGGTGATAAGGAATTTTTTTAACATATTGGGTTGATAATAAATTTAAAACGGCGAGATTATATCGGCTGAATAGAAAAAATCAAGCAAAAGTGAACTTTTACACCCAAATAAATTGCTTGTAAAGCAATGATTTGTTCTATCACTTGGATTTATTCTCAACGCTTTGTTAGGCAATTGTTACATCGGCTTTGTTGTGCGACAGCGCGGCATTTTCTGCTATAATGCCCATACTTCTGTTAAAAAATACTAAGGAATCATTATGCAAAAAACTAAACACAATCGTTTTGCCATGGCGGCCTCGGCGGCCTTGTTAATTGGTGGCTGCGCCGGCAATACCAGTCAAACTTCAGCCAGCAATGGGTCGCCGCTTCCCACGCCAGCCGATTCGGGTAGCGACATTGGACGTTGCGTCGGTGCTAATTCCTGTAAAGGCGCTAGCGCTTGTGCCACGTCCAATAACAGCTGCGCCAAACAAAACACCTGTCGCGGCAAGGGTTGGTTACCGCTGCCTAAATCAGAATGCGATGCCCACGGTGGCCGCTTTATGGGCTTTAAGCACAACAAGAAAATGGCCAATAAAAAGTGTTAATGGCTTAAGGCCTGCCCTTTCAAAACGGCTATCAACACGGTACTGACCGTGAGCCTGTTTGAATTCAAGGCGCGCTTTATGCTGTGAAATTTTAGACTAAAACCAAAGGCAACAACACCCTATGACTACAGTAAATTGGACGCCCAAAGACACCGTCACGGCGCTATTGGTTGTCACTATTTGGGGCATTAATTTTGTACCGATGAAGTGGGCGCTATCGGCGCTGTCGCCGTTGGAATTGGGGGTAGGGCGCTATTTTTTTGCTGCCTTACCGCTGTGTTTTTTGGTGCGTTTTCCCGCAGTGCGCTTTCGTTGGGTGTTTGCCGCCGCCTTATTGCAATGTGTGGGGCAGTTTAGCCTGTTGTTTTGGTCGTTAGAAGCTGATATGACCGCTGCGCTGGCCAGCATTTTACTGCAAACCCAGATTTATTTTACCGTGTTGTGGAGCTTTGTTATCTTTCGCTACCGGCCGACCAAATTGCTGTGGGTGAGTATGGCGACGGCAGCGGTGGGTTTACTATTTTTTGGCATCAGTGCCGTTGCTAGTGTCGGTGAGAGCAGTGTGACGCTAAAAGGCATCTTTTTAGTGCTCGCCGGTGCTAGCATGTGGGGGGCGGCCAATATTGTGTCACGACAAGTGCAACACGAATCCCCCGATTATAATCCGCTGGCCTATATCGTTTGGAGCGGCGTGTTGGCGACGCTAATGTATCTGGGTTTGTTGGCGGTATTGTCGCCCGATGCCGGACGTTGGTTGCAATGGGAGACTTGGCAGGCAATCAGCACTAGGACGTGGTGTTCGTTGCTGTATTTGGGCTGGGTTTCGACCTTGGCCGGCTATGGTTTGTGGACGTTGCTACTCAAACGCCATCACGCCAACCGCGTAGCACCCTTTAGTCTGGGTGTGCCGGTGATTGGTTTAATGGCCGGTATGCTGTGGTTGAATGAGCCGGTCGATGGCTGGCAATGGATAGGCTCGGTGTTTGTCGGCCTGTCCTTGGTGCTGGTGGTATTTGGGTCGCGTTGGTTGCCGGCTTGGAATAAGGCGTAGGGCGTTATTGGCTACCTCTTACGAGGTGACGATCAAAGCCTGTTCGCCTGATGTGCTTTGCTTGTCACCGCGCTTTATTGCGTTTGAAATTTTCGGCCTGTTCGAATATCTCTTTATACACTTCATCGCGGTCAATCGGCGGGTAATCCCACTTATCAAGCAAAAGTATTAAGTCGAAGTGCAGCTCGGCCTTAATGTCATCGCGTTTATTCCAATCGGTATATTTTGCTTTGTTATCAATGACGACTTTGACCTCTTTCGCTAAACCCATTAATTTATCTTCGGGATAAGTGAAATCATATTTTTGCGCGAGGGCGACTAAAATGTCGTAAAAGGCCTTTTCTTCAAAATCAATGCCCATTTCTCCAAAGGAGTTCATTTCCTCGCGCAATTGATGATAGAGCTTGATAATTTCATCGGAAAAATCCGTGATGATTTCTGAGCGCAGCACATCGGCCTCCTCGCGCTCGTTATACTTTTCGACCAACTTGCCCATTTTTTTAGAAAAATCGATGCCTTTTACTTTGTTGACTTTTTTAAATTCCCCAATCGCTTTGGCCAGCATTTGTTGCAACAATTGCAGTTTTGTATTCGGTTGCTTAATCATTTCTAGTTTAGCCAGATAATCATCATCAAAGATGTCAATTTTGCCGTCTTGGTCTTCGCCGAGTTTAAATATTTCTTCGACGCCATCGCTCAACAGCGCATCTTTGACTAGGTCGCGTACCTTGCGATTCATTTGCTCGACATCAGGTGCGCCACCAGTGGTGATTTTAAACACAATGGTTCTAACTGCGAGATAGTAATGAATTTTATCTTTATGGCTTTGTTGTAGTGAGCTACTCCCCACGCAAATATCATAAGCTGATTTCAGTCGCCGGCTCAACGCCATAAAGGTTTGTTCAAATTTTTTACTGCGCAGCACGTAATTGGCCGAATCATTTAAACATTGCAGCTGTTCGATTGGCGTGCCGGTAAAATAAGGCGTTGAGTTGAACGGGTGGAATAAACTATCGAGCAAGCTCAAGTGATCTTTAACGATAATCACTGATTGTTCAATATCATCTAAGTTTTGTTCTTGGCCGCTCGTATATTGTGACAGCGCCAGATTCATTTGTTTCTTGATGCCGATGTAATCAACAACTAAGCCGTTTTCTTTGCCTTCAAATTTGCGATTGACGCGCGAAATGGTTTGGATAAGATTGTGTTTTTGTAGCGGCTTGTCAATGTAAATCGTATCGAGAAACGGTACATCAAACCCCGTTAGCCACATATCCACGACAATGGCGATTTTGAAGTTGGATTTGCCGTTTTTGAATTGCCGGTCAAGTTCTTTGCGGTCATCTTTCGTACCGAGCTTGTCCCACAGGGCTTTTTCATCATCTTTGTTGCGCGTCATAATCATTTTGATGCGCTCCATTGGTTTGATTTCTTTTTGCTCGTTTTCAGAAAGTGTTGAGCCTTCCTCGCAAGCCCTCACTTCGTCCCATTCAGGACGTAGCGCTATAATATCCTTATAGAGTTGATAAGCCGCTCCGCGACTGCTACAGACAAACATTGCCTTGCCTTTTTGTGTTGTGCCTTCTGCAACACGGCTCTCATAGTGTTCAACAAAATCTTTGGCAATGGCTTTGATGCGGTCGGGGTCGCCCAAGATAGTTGACATGCTCGCCATGGTTTGCTTGCTTTTATCTATTTGATATTCGTTAGTGCCCGCTGCTTCACAGGCTTTGTAGTATTTTTCAATTTCATTGAGTTGTTGGTTGTCGAGTAAGACTTTGGCGGCTCGACCCTCGTAAATAATGCGCACGGTAATTTCATCATAGACCGATTCGGTCATGGTGTAGCTATCGACTATCGCTCCAAAAACGTCTAACGTGGCATCAACTGGTGTACCTGTAAAGCCGACATAAGTGGCATTGGGCAACGAATCGTGCAAGTATTTTGCAAAACCGTAGCTTTTCTTAACGCCGTCTTCTGTTACCGTGATTTTCTGCTCCAAATTAATTTGGCTACGATGTGCCTCATCCGAGATGCAAATGACATTGGTGCGTTCGGTTAATAACGCAGTGTCCTCGGTAAATTTATGGATAGTTGTAAGGAAAATGCCGCCGCTTTTCCGGCCTCTCAGCAGTCTGCGAAGCGCCGCACGACTTTCTACACTGACAATATGGTCATCGCCCACATAGCTTTTGGCATTGGTAAACGTGCCGGCGAGCTGGTCATCTAAGTCGGTTCGGTCTGTGATGAGAATGATAGTGGGGCTACCCAATTCAACATCTTTCATCAACAGCCGCGATAAGAACAGCATAGTGAAACTCTTGCCGCAGCCGGTTGCGCCAAAATACGTTCCGCCTTTACCATCGCGACAACCGTTGTCATTAATGATATTACCGTCATTATCGAGCCGTTTACTATGGCGTTTGATGTTGGCAAACAGCTTAGTAGCGGCGTAATATTGCGGATAGCGGCAAACGATTTTTTCTTGTTTATTCGATGTATCGGGCACATAGATAAAATGCCGAATAACATCGAGCAAACGCCTTTTGTTAAACAGCCCACTGATTAAGGTAAATAGTGAATCGATACCGTTTTTGTCCAGTGGTTCTTCGCCTGTCACTTTGCGCCAAGCGTAATAAAACGCATACGGGGCAAAGTAAGAACCCATTTTGTTATTAACGCCGTCGCTAATAACACATAGGGCGTTGTATTTGAACAGTTCGGGAATGTCGCGATGATAGCGTGTGGTGAGCTGCTTATAGGCATCGAAAATCGTCGCGTCTTCGCGAATGGCGCTTTTAAACTCAAACACCACAAGCGGCAAGCCGTTAATATAGAGAATGCCGTCGGGGATGCGTAGCTCATAACCTTGTATTTCCAACTGATTGACTATGCGATAGTGATTATTGTCTAAGTCGTCATAGTCGATAAGCTGAATATACAAGTCCTTTTGGTTATGGTCTTCGCGCTTCAACAAAAAACCATCAGCGACAAATTTCATTATGGCTTTGTTGCTATCGTAAAGGTCTGAGGCCGGCAGATAGTCTAATTGATGGATAATTTGCGCGATTTCATAATCGGTAATGCCGTTGGCTTGGTAGCGTTTTGCTAGAAATTCACCCAAGTCAGACTTAATCAGCACTTCTTCGGGCGCACGCTCAATCGTCTCTCCGCGTGAATGTGGGTAGCCTTGGTTTTCTAATAGCTCAATAATGGCTTGTTCGAGCCTGTCTTCGGTGAATTTCAATTTATAGGTCCTCTATCAGTTTTTCAGCGTCTGCAATGCGGAGTTCGCCTGAGATGAGTTTGGGTAATAGGGTATCTCGGAGTTTGGTGAGGGTTTCACTTTGTTCTCTTAAATATCTTATTTTTTTGTATACAGGGCAAATTTTTGCAGAAAATTCAGTGTTAATAAACTCGTTTGCGTATAAGAATGGAATTCTATTAAGATTTCCTTGATTTATTTTAGGTTGAACTGCACCCGTTATATAAGGGGTCATATTTTGAAATTGAAGAAACAGCATTAGATGCTCTGTACTAATATCAGCATTTCCTTGTAGTACATGAGCATGATTGTTTACCCAAGTTTTACCCCAAATATACTGAACAAAAGGACTTCTATCATCTTTAATGACAGAACCATCTTCGCCAATAAGCACATAGATATCATCAAAAATCCATTCATTAATATAATCCATAACTGATGTAGCACCATGGTATGGTATTGTGCCGGGTTTTTTCTCTTCTCTTTGCTTTTTTGATAACGGGATTCTTCTATTATCCAAACATATTGAAACATCGCCAAACTTTTCAACCTTCCAACCCCTTGGAATCCAGCCCGTGTCATCATTAAATTCAAACTCACTGGGGAACAGGGCGGTTATGTCATTGTTGCCAGCGGTTGCATTTGGCGTGGTCTCATTGCTTTTTGCCAACACTTGTTTTCGTTGTTCGGCACGTGCTTGTAGGGCTTTTGGAATATCGTTGCCAGCACGCAAGGCATTGTCAATCACAGGGTCAAAATCAACAAACCAACTTTTAAACAGCGCTTGTGCCATTGCTTCTAGCGTTTCGTTCATTTGACGGTTTAGTTCGATTTTGTCATCGAGTGTGCCGAGGATATGGGCGATGGCTTTTTGAGTTCCGAATGAAGGTACAGAAAATTCTATACTTTTCAAAATGATTTGATTAATTAGCGGTTGGCCAGAGCCTTCTCTCCAGCTATTTAAATTTAAATTCTTTAAAAGATAATATAGATACTTGGGAATATTATTATTTTTAGCATAAGCCTTAATCGCATTGTCAGTTACCCAGCATTTTTTATTGCTGAAATAAACTGAACCACAGTAACTACCAACTCGGCCTATGATTAAGGTATTATTCTCAGCATTAAAGGTGTCACAGTACCCAATTAATCCATTTGAACCATAGACTGGAAATACTGAATTATCATTTCTTTTTGGTGGTGTCTTGCCATTTGAAAGGGTTAAAATACTCCCAAGATTTTTAATTTTCCAATCACTCCCCATAACCCAACACCTCCAAATTCTTACGAATAGTCGCATCCAACGCCTCAGAATCTTGCATCTGCTGATACAGCGTCTGCGACAGTTCCGCCATTTTCGTTTCAAACGGTATGCCGTCATCCGCTATCGGAGCTGCCCCGACATAACGCCCCGGTGTCAGCACGTAATCATTGGCTTTGATATCGTCAAGCGTTGCCGATTTACAAAAGCCTGCTTCGTCGGCGTAGGCTTCATAACCGCCAACTTCTGCCTCGCCACGCCACGCGTGATAGGTTGTTGTAAGCAAGGCAATATCATCTGGTGTCAGCTCTTTATGCGTGCGATCAATCATACTGCCGATATTGCGGGCGTCAATAAACAGCGTCTCACCGCTGCGGTCGCGCAGTCCGCGCTTGACGCTATTAGGTGAGGCGGCTTTTTTGTCTTTGCTGATAAACCATAAGCAAACAGGAATTTGCGTGGTATAAAATAACTGACCGGGTAGGGCAATCATACAATCAACCAAGTCATTCTTGATGATGTGCTCGCGTATGTCGCCTTCACCGCTGGAAGTTGACGACATCGAACCATTGGCCAGTACAAAGCCCGCCGTGCCGTGTTCGGATAGCTTAGATATCATGTGCAATATCCACGCATAGTTGGCGTTGCCTGTCGGCGGGGTCGGATAGCCTGCCCAGCGCGAGTCGTTCACCAATTCATCGGCCGCGCGCCACTCCTTTTGGTTGAACGGCGGATTAGCCATGATAAAGTCGGCTTTGAGTGTCTCGTGCTGGTCTTTTGAAAAGGTATCGGCCGGCACAGCCCCTAAGTTGCTGGAGATGCCGCGAATGGCAAGGTTCATCTTGGCCAATTTATAGGTTGTGCTGGTGTATTCTTGACCATAAATCGAGACGTCTTTGGTGTTGCCGTGGTGACTTTGGATAAATTTTATTGACTGCACAAACATGCCGCCAGAGCCGCAACAGGGGTCATAAATTTTACCTTGGTAAGGTTCGAGCATTTCGGCAATGAGATTGACCACAGACTTTGGTGTATAGAATTCACCGCCGCCTTTGCCTTCGGTGGCGGCAAATTTACCCAAGAAATACTCATAGACGCGACCGACGGTATCTTCTTCGGGGTTGCCGACGGTGTCGATGTTATTGATGACGTCAATCAGAGAGGCCAGTTTGCTTGCACTAAGCCCCAGTCGTGAGAAGTAATTATCCGGCAATGCACCTTTGAGCGATTGGTTGGTTTTCTCAATGGTGCTTAAAGCGCTGTCAATTTTTAGAGCAATATCTTCTTGTTTAGCGTTTTGCTGAATAAAACACCAGCGACTTGCTTCGGGTAGGTAGAAGACATTGTCTTTGGCGTAGGCGGGCAACATGTCGATATGCTTTTCTAGTCCTGCATCAATCAGTTTTTGACGCTGTTTTTCGAATGTATCGCTGATAAATTTCAAGAAAATAAGACTTAACACAATGTGTTTGTACTCGGAAGATTCAACGCTACCGCGCAACTTATTTGCCGTGTCCCATAGGGTTTCTTCAAAGGGTTTTTCTTTCTTTTTTGCCGGTGCTTTTTTAGCCATTTTTGTCATCCGTTGTTTTGATGTTTATCTGCTCTTTTTTGAACAGAGGCAGTGATGTGAAGGGATATAGAATCAATAACTTTTTATACCATATTTGCAAAGGCATTGCCAGTTGGTAGCGTTTTAATGTTGATTTTCTTTTGCCAATAGTGGGTTGTTGAAATTCTTTGAGGGGGGGAGGGGTTTTCTTTAGGCATAAAAAAACCGCTTCGAATGAGCGGTAATTTTAAAATGGCGGAGACTGAGGGATTCGAACCCTCGATACGCTATTAACGTATACACCCTTAGCAGGGGTGCGCCTTCAGCCACTCGGCCAAGTCTCCGTTCTCAAGTGATGCTTAATAGCACCAATCTCTGAATGGAGCGCAATCTTATCACGAGATTTTAGGATTGCAAAATTTTATTTCAATTTTTTTGAAAGCCAGCATTATTTGTCACGTTCTATGTGGGAATGACCGGTATCGCAGTAAGTCATGAATATCGTTTTACTAGCGTTTCTTACGTTGGTGATTGGTGTGGAAAATTGCTAAAAAGTGCAACTTTTTATGATATGATATGCGCCAATTGTGAGCTCGTTCCGCTGATGCGAGATTTTACTGGCACTGAGCGGCTCACTGCAACCATTATCAACGACCTACAGGTTTATAACAATGAGCAAATTTTATAACGATTTAGACCCTCAAGAAACGCAAGAGTGGTTGGATTCGCTTGACGCGATTGCCAAAATTGACGGCCATGACCGCGCTGAGTTCATCATTGAACAGCTGCAAAAGCGCATGACAGAAAAAACGGGTAAGTCGCTATTTAGCGCCAACAGCCCCTACGTCAACACCATCCCCAAGGAACTCGAACCTGAGTTGCCGGGTAACCCTGAACTGGAGCGCAGAGTTACCGCTATTATCCGCTGGAATGCCATGGCAATGGTAGTCAAGAAAAACCGCATTTCTTCCGATTTCGGTGGACATATTGCCAGCTTTGCCTCTTCGGCCAACTTGTATGAGACCGGCTTTAACCACTTCTGGCGCGCCCAAAGCCCACTGCACGGCGGTGACTTGGTGTTTTTCCAAGGACACACCTCGCCGGGTATGTACGCGCGCGCTTACCTCGAAGGCCGCTTGAGCGAAGGCGACCTCGACCGCTTCCGCGAAGAGTGCGGCGGCGACGGCTTGTCGTCTTATCCTCACCCTTGGCTGATGAAAGACTTCTGGCAGTTCCCGACCGTGTCGATGGGACTAGGCCCGATTATGGCGATTTATCAGGCGCGCTTTATGAAGTACTTGCAACACCGCGGTTTGATTAAAGACGATGACCGCAAGGTCTGGTGTTTTGTTGGCGATGGTGAAACCGATGAGCCGGAAACTTTGGGCGCGATTTCCCTAGCGTCGCGTGAGAAGTTGGACAACTTGATTTTTGTCGTCAACTGTAACTTGCAACGCCTAGACGGGCCGGTGCGCGGCAACGGCAAAATTATCCAAGAATTGGAGGCCAACTTCCGCGGCAACGGTTGGAACGTCATCAAAGTCTTGTGGGGTAGCGTTTGGGATGAGTTCCTCGACAACGACACCGACGGCCTATTGCGTAAGCGCATGGAAGAAGCCGTGGATGGCGAATACCAAGCCTATAAAGCCAAAGGGGGGGCTTATACGCGTGAAAATTTCTGGGGGAAATACCCTGAGCTGAAAGCGCGCGTGGCACATTTGTCTGATATTGATCTGTTTTTGATGAAACGCGGCGGACACGATGTCAAAAAAATCTACGCCGCCTACGATGCTGCGGTGAAAACCAAAGACCAGCCCACGGTTATTCTAGCAAAAACCGTTAAAGGCTACGGTATGGGTGATGCTGGTGAAGGGCAAAATACCACGCACTCACAAAAGAAAATGGTGGAAGATCAGCTTAAAGAGTTCCGTGACCGCTTCAAACTACCCATTTCGGATGAAGCCGTTGAGAATCTCAATTACTACAAGCCCGCTGAAGATAGCCAAGAAATGCAATATTTCAAAGCGCAACGTCAAAAACTGGGTGGCTCGATGCCTGCACGCCGCAGTCAAGCGGCGCCGCTGGAAATCCCCAGCTTAGACACCTTTAAGGCCTTGTTAGAATCAACGGGTGAGCGCGAAATGTCCACCACCATGGCCATTGTTCGCATTATGAGTACCTTGGCGCGCGACAAGCAAATCGGTAAAAATATCGTGCCAATCGTCCCCGACGAAGCGCGCACCTTTGGTATGGAAGGCATGTTCCGTCAAATCGGCATTTACGCGCCGTCAGGACAATTGTACGACCCCGAAGACGGCGATCAATTGATGTGGTACAAAGAGCAGAAAAACGGCCAAATTCTCGAAGACGGCATCAATGAAGCTGGCGCGATGTCGGATTGGATTGCGGCGGCGACGGCCTATAGCAACCACAACGTCCAGATGATTCCGTTCTATATTTACTACTCGATGTTTGGTTTCCAACGCATCGGCGATTTGGCGTGGGCGGCCGGTGATATGCAGGCCAAGGGTTTCTTGATTGGCGGCACGGCCGGTCGCACGACTTTGAATGGCGAAGGCTTACAACACCAAGACGGCCACTCGCACATTCAAGCGCACACCATTCCTAACTGTTTGTCGTATGATCCGACATTCGCCTATGAATTGGCGGTGATTGTGCAGGAAGGTATGCGTCGCATGTACGTGGAAAATGAGTCGGTGTTTTACTACATCACCACCATGAACGAGAACTACGCGCATCCGGCATTACCCGAAGGTGATGGTGTCAAAGACAATATTATCAAAGGTATGTACTTGTTTAAGCCGGCCGGTAAAGGTAAAGCCACCGCGCAATTGATGGGTTCGGGTACGATTTTCCGCGAAGTCATCAAGGCCGCCGAGATTTTAGAAAGCGAATACGACGTCGCCTGTGACGTGTGGTCAGCACCCGGTATCAACGAGTTGCGCCGCGACGGTGAAAACTGCGATCGCTGGAACATGTTGCACCCCAAAGCCGAGCGCCGCGTCTCTCACGTTGAACAGTGCTTTGCCGAGCGTGCCGCTGGGCCGGTGGTTTGTGCAACCGACTACATTAAGCTGCACGCCGACTCCATTCGTCCTTACGTTAATCGCCAGTTTGTGGCCTTGGGTACGGATGGTTTTGGCCGTTCGGATTCGCGCGAGGCGCTGCGCGAGCACTTTGAGGTCGATGCTAAATACATCGTTATTGCTACCTTGCGCGCTTTGCAAGAAGAGGGCAATATGGACGACGCTACCGTTGCGGCCGCTTTTGAGAAGTATCAAATTGATGCCGAGAAGCCAAACCCAGTGATTTTGTAAGTCAGCTATGGCGAATAGTGAGCAAGCGCCTAGCTGGCGCTTGCTCGTTATGGTTTACGTATCAGCAGTCATTTTAGTTAAAAGTAATTATTTTAGAGAAGAATTATGAGTATAGATATTATCGTGCCGGACTTGGGTGAAGACGGCAAATTTCCCATTATTGAAATTTTAGTCGATGCCGGCGACAGCGTAGCCGCTGACGATGGCGTGATATTATTGGAGTCTGACAAAGCCTCTATGGAAGTACCGGCACCGGCTGACGGTCAAGTAGTGAGTTTAAGCGTCAAGGTCGGCGACGAAGTCGGCTCTGGCGATGTCATCGGCACGATGAGTGCCGAAGCCGCAGCGCCAGCAACAGAAAGCGCCCCCAAAGCCGAAGCCAGTCCAGCTAGCGCAGCGGTAGAAAAAGCCGCAGCAGCGCCTAGCGAGCCGGCCAAACCTGCGCCAGCACCGGCACCGGTTGCAACTGCCGCGCCAGTGATTGACGAAGCGGCGTTTAGAAGTGCTCACGCTTCGCCTTCAATTCGCAAATTGGCGCGCGAGTTGGGTGCTGATTTGAGCAAAGTCCAAGGTAGCGGCCGCAAAAATCGCATCACCGAAGACGATGTTAAGAACTACGTTAAGGCGATTGTCAGCGGTGCCAACGCGCCTCAAGGTGGCGCGCCAGTGTCCGGCAGTGGCATTCCGGCGATTCCGGCGCAAGACTTCAGCCGCTTTGGCGAAGTAGAAGCCCATAAGCTGTCAAAAATCAACGTCCTCACCGGTGAACACATGACGCGTTGTTGGTTGAATATTCCTCACGTCACTCAGTACGACGAGGCCGATATCACCGATTTGGAATTGTTCCGCAAATCGCTAAAAGCCGAAGCTGAAAAACAAGGCGTGCGCGTCACTATGTTGGCGTTTTTGATGAAGATTGTCGCCTCGGCCTTGAAAGCCTATCCGCGTTTCAACAGCTCGCTGTCGGCTGATGGCAAAGCGCTCATCATGAAAAAATACTACAACATCGGCATCGCCGTCGATACGCCGAACGGCTTGGTCGTGCCAGTCATTAAAGGCGTTGACCAAAAGAGCATTTACGAGTTGTCACAAGACTTGATGAACATGAGCAAAAAAGCCCGCGATGGCAAATTGACGCCGGCCGATATGTCGGGTGGCTCGATTACTATTTCTAGCTTGGGCGGTATTGGTGGCACGGCCTTTACGCCGATTGTCAACGCGCCGGAAGTGGCGATTTTGGGCGTGTCGCGCTCGAAAATGGCGCCGGTGTGGAACGGTAGCGAATTTGAAGCCCGCAATATGTTGCCGCTGTCGCTGTCTTACGACCACCGCGTTATCGACGGGGCGGACGGCGCGCGCTTTACGCGTCATATTGCTACGATGCTCGAAGATTTCCGCCGCGTGATGTTGTAAGTTATGATGAGTAACTTTAATCAACTCGCCGACCGCCGGCAAAGCGACAGCGAAAAGTGGCGCATCTATGGCGAAGACCTCATTCCGATGTGGGTGGCCGATGCCGACTACGCCGCGCCCGAGGCGGTGATAGAGGCTTTGAACAGCCGCCTAGCGCACCCGGTGCTAGGTTATGGCATTGAGCCGCAACGCCTGCGCGAGTTGATTGTCGCGCACTTGCGACAGCGCCACCACTGGTACATCGAGCCGGAATGGATTGCCTTTTCCTGTGGTGTTGTGCCTAGCCTCAACGGTTGTCGCGCCCTAATGGGGGCGGAGGGCAGCAAAGCCATAACCGCCCTGCCGGTGTATCCGCATTTGCGCCGCAGCGCGCCGGCGTTAAAGCGTCCGATGCAGCTTTTCCCTATGAAAAATGTCGCCGGCCGCTTTACGCCCGACTTTGAAGCGCTAGAAGCCGCTATTGATGCCGACACGCGCATGCTGATTTTGTGCAATCCGCACAATCCGGTGGGCACGGTTTATGACGCTGACGAGTTGGCGCGCTTTGCCGACATTGCCGAGCGCCACGATTTGCTGATTTGCTCTGACGACATTCACGCCGATTTCGCCCTTTACAAAGACAAACCCTACCGGCCGATTGCCAGTTTGTCACCGGCGGTGAGTCGGCGCACGATTACGCTGATGGCGCCCAGTAAAACCTTTAATATTGCCGGTTTGAATTGCTCGTTTGCGGTTATCGAGGACGCCGACTTGCGCCGGCGCTTCACTGACGAACTCGCCGGCCTAGTCGGTGGCGTGAATATTCTCGGCTTTGTCGCCGCCGAAGCCGCCTACGAACACGGCCAAACGTGGTTAGACGAACAGCTGTTACACTTGCGCGCCAATGCCGAGTATTGCCGTGAGCGCATCAACGCTATGCCTTATTTGCACATGAATGCCATGGAAGCCACCTACTTAGCGTGGGTTGATGCCAGCGAATTAAACGCCGTGTTGCGCGAGAAAGGTGATGATAAAGGCGGAGAAAAGGGCAGCGATAAAAGTGCCGACAATGCTCACGATTATTTCCTTCAATTTGGCGTCGCCGTGTCTGATGGTGCCGGCTTTGGCGATGGCGGCTATTTCCGCCTCAATCTCGCCACCAGTCGCGATTTGCTGACGCAGGGACTAGATCGCATTGAACGCGGCATCAATGCTCTATAGTCAAGCCTCCTAATGACCACTACGGTGAGACGGTATAACGCTGTAACAATTGTTAATCCTAAAAACGGCAGTTAACATTGTAGGGGCAGACCCGCGTGTCTGCCCTTGGTTGGAGAAACCAATCATTTCATTGTGTTAAAATAAATTCATTGAAACCTTGAGGCAAAAGCTATTTCCTACCAAGGGCGAACACATGGGTTCGCCCCTACGAAAAGGTTCAGCTGTCGTTTTTAGGTTAATTTAACCTCAGTTCGGGATTAAGATGTTTTTCAACTTATTGAAAATAAATTTATTTCATTCTTATCCTGTTTGGTTGTATAGTCAATAAAGACATC